>Ga0068864_100000687_pt1 | contig 28347 bp, 20 predicted proteins | sample KBSSwiS72_FD_66586 | JGI IMG/M metagenome (GOLD analysis project Ga0068864, IMG submission 66586) | Switchgrass rhizosphere microbial communities from Kellogg Biological Station, Michigan, USA - KBS Switchgrass S7-2 | ecosystem: Host-associated > Plants > Roots > Rhizosphere > Soil ...
CGCTGCAGGTCCTGGCGCTTGATGACCACCGGGTTCACCACCGGCACGATGTCGGCGACGCGCGAGAGCTCGATCGGCGTGCCGTCCTTGGCATAGGCGACCGGCAGGCTGTCGAGCTGCGACACGTTTTCGCGCGAGCCGATCGGCAGGCGCAGCTCGACGTCGACCTGCTCGCCGTCGGGCGAGGTCCACCAGGTGGCGACGTCGCCGTTGACGAAGCTGCGCAGGCTGGCCGCGAGCTGGGTGGTCGTGAGGCCGAGCTCGCGCACCGCATCGGCCTTGAGCCGCACCGCGTAGGCCGGGATGCCCGGCTTGACCGAGGTCGTCAGGTCGGCGATGCCCGGGACCTTGGCGACCTTCTCCTGCAGCCGCAGCACCTCGGTCTCGAGCACGTTCGGATCGGGCCCGAGCAGCGCCACGTAGATCGGCTGGTTGCCGAGGGTGACGTTGATGCCGGGGATCGGCTTCAGGGCGTCGCGCAGCGCCGCTTCCAGCTGGCGCTGGCTGCGCTTGCGCTCGCTCGGCTTGCTCAGCTGCAAGGCGAGCTGCGCCGAGTTGCGCAGCCCGTTGCCCGTGTCGCCGACCGTCGTCGATGCCGTCCGCACCTCGGGGAACGTGGCGACGACCTCCTCGACCTGGCGCAGCTTGTCGCTGCCGCGCGCCAGGCTGGTGCCCACCGGCAGCTCGACGTTGAGCTGGATGTAGCTGTTATCGCTCTCGGGAATGAACTCGGTACCGACCAGCGGCGCCAGCAGGATCGCGCCGACGAAGCTGGCGATGCCGGCCAGCAGCACCAGCGCCCGCGGCGTGACGGTGGCAAAGCGCCATGACCGGGGTGCGCTCTTGTCGCGCTGCCCGTCGGCGCCGAACGGCCGGCCCCAGGCCGGGACCGGCGGGAAGAGCACGCGGTAGTGACGGCCCGAGAAGATCCAGCGGATCGCCCGTTCGTAGATGCCGTGCAGCAGGTCGAGCATCCGGTCGGTCGCGCGCATCAGATGGCCGAGGACCGGCACTCCGAGCAGCCGGTTGGTCGGCGGGTCGCGCCAGATGCTCGAGAGCATCGGGTCGAGGGTGAAGCTGACGAACAGCGACACCAGCACCGCCACCGCCACCGTGATGCCGAACGGGAAGAAGAACTTGCCGACGATGCCCTTCATGAAGGCGACCGGCACGAACACCGCGCAGATGGCGAAGGTGGTGGCCATCACCGCCAGGCCGATCTCCTCGGTGCCGACGTTCGCCGCCTCGCGGTGGCCCTTGCCCATGTGAACGTGGCGGACGATGTTCTCCCGGACCACGATCGCATCGTCGATCAGGAGGCCGATGCACAGCGACAGCGCCATCATCGTCATGAAGTTCAGCGTGAAGCCGAACAGGTAGACGGCGATGAACGACGAGATCACGGCGATCGGCAGGGTGAGGCCGGTGATCACGGTGCTGCGCCAGCTGTGCAGGAACAGGAAGACGATCGCGATCGTCAGCAGCGCCCCCTCGATCAGGGTGTTCTTCACGCCGTCGAGCGAGCGCGCGACCCAGTCGCTGTCGGCGTAGACCAGGCGCAGCTCGACGCCGGGCGGCAGGCCCTTCCTCAGCTCCTCGGCGGCGTCCTTGATCGCCTGTCCGGTCTCGACGATGTTCGCGTCCTGCTGCTTGAAGACCTGGAACGAGATCGCCGGCACGCCGTCGACGCGCGAGATCGAGTCCGGCTCGCGCTCGCGCTCGACCACGGTGCCGAGGTCGGCGAGGCGGACCACCATGCCGTTACGACTGGCGACGACGACGTCGGCGAACGCCTTCGCGTCCCTCACCTTGCCTTCGACGCGCACGATCGCGTCTTCCTGGGTGCCGGTGAGCAGGCCGACCGGCATGTCGGAATTGGCGCGCTGCAGCGCCTGCGACACGTCGCCGGGCGTCAGCTGGTAGGCGCGCAGGCGCTGCGGATCGAGGTCGATCCGCACCTGGCGCACCGTCAGGCCGCCGACGTCGACCCGGGCGACGCCGGTCGAGCGCTCGAGGCGCTTCCTGACGACCTGGTCGGCCAGCAGCGACAGCTCGCGCGCGCTCCGGTCCTTGCTGAGCAGGGAGAGGTAGACGGTCGGCTGGGCGTTGTCGCCGTCGAAGCGCGACACGTAGGGCTGCTTGGCGTCGCGCGGGAAGTTCGGCTGGACGCTCGCGACCTTGTCGCGCACGTCCTGCACCGCGCGGGTCATGTCGGCGCTGAGCTGGAACTCGACCACCGTCTCGCTCCGCCCCTCGAGGCTGTTCGAGCGGATCATCTTGATGCCCGCAATGCCGTTCAGCGCCAGCTCGATCGGCCGGGTGAGCTCGGTCTCGGTGGCGTCGGGCGAGGCGCCCGGATAGGCGACGGCGATGAAGACGATCGGCGGCGTGATGTCCGGCAACCGTTCGACCCGCAGCTGGTTGTACGAGAACAGGCCGAGGACGCACAGCGCCGCCATCGCCATCGTGGCGAAGACGGGGTTGTTGATCGAGACGCGGGTGAACCACATGGCGGCGCGCCCCTGCTCAGGACTGCGGCGGCGCCGACGCCGGCGCGCTCGCCCGGGTTGCCGCCGAGGCGCTGGACGCCGCGCGCTGCGGGACGACCTTGGCCTGCGCCCCTTCCTTCAGGTTGTCGAACCGGGCGGCGAGGATCTGCGTGTCGGCCGTCAGCCCCTTGCTCACCTCCACCCGGCCGGCCGCGGGGTCCTTGCGGCCGGTGATGACGATGCGGCGAACCAGGGCGCCATTCTCGATCGCCCAGACGAAGTCCTGGCCCGAGGCCTGGCCGACCGCGCCGGAAGGAACGGTCAGCCGCGAGGCGTCATCGGCGAGCTCGACCCGGGCCTGCCCGTACTGCCCGGCACGGTAGCGCTCTTCCTTGTTGTCGAGCGCGACGACGACGCCGATCGCCCGCGTGCCGGTCTCGGCGGCCGGCGCGATCCGGTCGATCCTGCCGGGCACCGACTCGCGCTGACCTTCGACCCGGACCTGCACTTCCTGGCCGGGGCGCAGCAGCGATACCTCGTGCGTGCCGACCGAGCCGGCGAGCTCCAGCGAGCCGAGGTCGACGATCGTCACCACCTGCTGCTCGGCGCTCACCTTCTCCCCGGGGACGACGTGGCGCTTGCCGACGATGCCGGAGATCGGCGCCAGCAGGCTCGCCTCCTTGACGCCGATGCGCGAAACGAAGAGCTGCGCCTGCGCCGACTTGAGCTGGGCCCGGGCAGCGTCGAGCCGGGCCTGCGAGGTCTGCAGCGCGGTCGAGGAGATGAAGTCCTGGGCCGCCAGGCCGACGTTGGCGGTGTGCTGGCGCTCGGCTTCGAGCAGCGTGGCCTGGGCCGACTCGACCATCGCCGAGCGCTCGCTGACCCGGGTCTGCAGGTCGGAAAGGTCGATCTCGCCGATCGATTGCCCGGCCTTGACCCGGCTGCCCTCGGCCACGGCCAACGACAGCAGCGTGCCGGACGCCTTGGCCCGGACCACCGCGGTGCGCGGCGCCACCAGCGGCCCGGAGAACTCGACCACCAGCGGCATCTTCGCCAGCACCGGCCGGGCCACCTCGGAGGGAATGAACTCGAGCGGAACGGCCGCCTTCTCCTTGCCCTTGCCGTCGCCGTCGAGATGGGCCGAGCCGTTGCCGGCGCGTGGCACCAGGGCCAGGGCGGCGGCGACCGCCACCAGCCCGAGCAGCGCACCCCCCACCCAGAGTCTGCGACGGGTATTCTTGGACGAAATTTTCATAGGCCGCGAGTGTAGGACTGGCGGCTCTCGGCACTGTGTCATGTGCGACAAACTGCGGATTGGCGGGGTCCGGCCGCAGGCATGGGTGACGAAGCGCCGGCCGGGCGCCCCGCCGGCTTCAGCCCCGGATTCGGTCCAGCACCAGGGCCCGCCAGCAGCTCAGCACGGCGACGACGGAGACTGCGCTGGCGGCCCAGAAGACCGCGGCGAAGCCGAGACGTTCGCTCAGGGCGCCGCCGACCACGCCACCCAGCACCCCCGAGGCGCCGTAGCCGAGCACGGTGTAGAGCGCCTGGCCGCGGCTGCGCAGGCGCCCTGGAAAATGGCGCGAGATGACGGCAATGCAGGCCGAATGCTGGGCGGCGAAGGTGATCGCATGCAGGAGCTGGGCGAAGATCAGCACCGCCGCATGGCCGGCGAAGGCGGCGATTGCGGCGAAGCGCAGCGCCGACACCGCCGCGGCCAGCGCCAGCCAGCCGTGCATCGGCAGCCGGTTCACCCACCGCCCCTGGAAGGCGAACCACGCCACCTCAACCGCGACCCCCACCGCCCAGAGGAGGCCGATCGCGCCTTGGCCGTAGCCCAGCGAGGCGAGGTAGAGCGAGTAGAAGGCGTAGAGGCTGGTATGCGCCAGCACCGTGAGAAAGGTGCCGATGAAGAACCAGGCGACGACGGGCTCGTGCAATACCGCCAAAGCCCCCTTGACCACCGGCTCGGCATGCACCGGCTCGCTCGATGGCGGCAGCCGGAAGGCGGCAACGAGCAGGCTCGCGAGAACACCGCTGCACAGCAGCGGAAAGCGCTCCACGCCCGCCCGCTCGAGGATGAATCCGGCGGCGGTGGCGACGGCGACGAAGCCGACCGATCCCCAGAGCCGGACCCGGCCGTAGCGGGCGATGTCGACCTGGCCGCCGCTCGAGACGTGATGGGCCAGCACCGCCTCGCTGATCGGCACCACGCCGGCTGTGCAGACCATCAGGGCGACGCAGACGACGGCGATCCAGGCGTAGTCGCGGAAAAGAAAGAAGCCGAGCGACGCGACCACTGCGCCGCCGATCGCCAGGCGCAACAGGGGCTCGCGCCGGCCGCTGTGGTCCGCCCACCAGCCCCAGGCGTAGGGCGCGAACAGCCGGGTCGCGCTCTGCATCGAGGTCAGCACCCCGATCGCGAAGGTGCTGTAGCCCAGGCTCTGGTACCAGAGCGGTGCGTACGGGCTGAACAGGCCGATGAAGCCGAAGTAGCAGAGGGAGATCGCGGCGAAGGGCAGCAAGGCGACATTGTCGCCGCTGCCTCAGCCGCTCAGCTCACGACCGGGCAGGTACGCCCGGTCCCGACGGCTAGGGCGCGCGAGCGGGAATGGGCGGGGCAGCAACACGCACGTCGCCGCACTGCGCCCGATGCAGCAGCACGTGATCCATCACCACCAACGCGAGCAGCGCCTCGGCGATCGGTGCGGCGCGGATGCCGACGCAGGGGTCGTGCCGGCCATGGGTCTCGACCACGCTGGCCTTGCCTTCGAGGTCGATCGAGCGGCGCGGGCTGCGGATCGAGCTGGTCGGCTTGATCGCGATCGAGACGGTCAGGTCCTGGCCGGTGGAGATGCCACCGAGCACGCCGCCGGCGTTGTTGCTCAGGAAGCCCTCGGGCGTGAGCTCGTCGCCATGGGTCGTGCCGCGCTGCGCGACCGAGGCGAAGCCGGCGCCGATCTCGACGCCCTTGACCGCGTTCAGGCCCATCATCGCGTAGGCGATGTCGGCGTCGAGCTTGTCGTAGAGCGGCGCGCCGAGGCCGACCGGCACGCCGCGGGCGGCGACGTCGACGCGCGCGCCGCAGCTGTCGCCGTCCTTCCGGAGCTGGTCGACATAGGCCTCGATGCGCGCGATGTCGCCGGCGTTGGCAGCGAAGAACGGGTTGTGGTCGATGTGCTCCTCGCCCTCGAACGGGATCACGATCTCGCCGATCTGCGACAGGTGGGCGACGAAGCGCGTGCCGTGCTGCAGCTTCAGCCATTTGCGGGCGATCGCCGCGGCCGCGACCGTCGGCGCGGTGAGTCGGGCCGATGCCCGGCCGCCGCCGCGCGGATCGCGAAAGCCGTACTTGTGCAAGTAGGTGTAGTCGGCGTGGCCGGGGCGGAAGGTGTCGAGCAGGTTCGCGTAGTCCTTGCTGCGCTGGTCGGTGTTGCGGATGAGGAGGCCGATCGGCGTGCCCGTGGTCCGGCCTTCGAACACGCCCGAGAGGATCTCGACCTGGTCCGCTTCCTGCCGCTGGGTGACATGGCGCGAGGTGCCGGGCCGGCGCCGGTCGAGCTCGGGCTGGATGTCGGCTTCCGCGAGCTCCATCCCGGGCGGGCAGCCGTCGACCACGCAGCCGATCGCGGGGCCGTGACTCTCGCCGAAATTCGTGACCCGGAACAGCGTGCCGAGAGTGCTTCCCGACATCAGGTCAGCGCCCGTCGGGCCGCCCCAAGGGCGCTGAGCGCCGCCACGCGGGGGCAGCGGACGAAGTGAGCGTGGGGGCTCAATTCGGCTTCTGCGACGAGGGCAACTCGTCGCGGCTCTCGACCGGCCAGTCGCGGATATAGGCCTTGAGCATGCGGTTCTCGAAGTCCTGGCTGTCGACCACGGCGCGGGCGACGTCGTAGAACGAGATCACGCCCATCAGGGTGCGGTCGCTCACCACCGGCGTATAGCGGGCATGCCGGCCGAGCATGATGCGGCGCACCTCGTCGAGGTCGGTTTCCGGGGTGCAGGTGAGCGGATGGTCGTCCATGACGGTCTGCACCCGGGTGTCGCCGAGGGTGCCGCCGTTCTTGACGATCGCCTGGATCACCTCGCGAAAGGTGAGCATGCCGACCAGTTCGCCATGGTCCATGACGACGAGCGAGCCGATGTCCTGCTGGGACATGACATCGAGCGCCGCGCTCAGGGATTCGCCGGGCGAGACCGTAAAGAGCGTGCCGCCCTTGACGCGCAGGATGTCGCTGACCTTCATGGCTGTCTCCTGGCTGTTTGCGACTCAATATAGCCCACAATCGTCCGGAAAAGGATATCCATGCCCGGCTACGCGAACCCTGGTTTCGACACCCTGGCGCTGCATGCCGGCGCCGCCCCCGACCCCGCGACCGGCGCCCGCGCGACGCCGATCCACCTGACCACCTCGTTCGTCTTCGAGTCGAGCGAGCATGCCGCCTCGCTCTTCAACATGGAGCGCTCGGGCCACGTCTACAGCCGGATCTCGAACCCGACCAACGCCGTGCTGGAGGAGCGGGTGGCAGCGCTCGAAGGCGGCGCCGGGTCGATCGCCACCGCCAGCGGCCAGGCGGCGCTGCACCTGGCGATCGCCACCATCGCCGGCGCCGGCTCGCACGTGGTCGCCTCGAGCGCGCTCTACGGCGGCTCGCACAACCTGCTGCACTACACCCTCTCCCGCTTCGGCATCTCCACCAGCTTCGTCAAGCCGGGCGACTTCGCCGCCTGGCGCGCCGCGATCCGGCCGGAGACCAAGCTGCTGTTCGGCGAGACGCTCGGCAACCCGGGCCTCGACGTCCTCGACATTCCCACGGTCGCGGCGATCGCCCACGAGAACGACCTGCCGTTGTTGGTCGACTCGACCTTCACCACGCCCTGGCTGATGAAGCCGTTCGAGCACGGCGCCGACCTGCTCTATCACTCGGCGACCAAGTTCCTCTCGGGCCACGGCACGGTGATCGGTGGGGTGCTGGTCGACAGCGGCCGCTTCGACTGGAACGCGGCGACCGCCCGCTCCGGCCGCTTCACCGAGCTGACGCGTCCGTACGAAGGCTTCCACGACATGGTGTTCAGCGACGAGAGCACCGTCGGTGCGTTCCTGCTGCGCGCCCGGCGCGAAGGCCTGCGCGACTTCGGTGCCAGCATGAGCCCGCACACCGCCTGGCTGATCCTCCAGGGCCTGGAAACCTTGCCGCTCCGCATGGCGCGGCATGTCGAGAATGCGCGCAAGGTGGTCGCCTTTCTCGCCGGCCACCCCGGCGTGGCGAGCGTGGGCTACCCGGAGCTCGAGAGCCATCCCGACCACGCCCTGGCCAAGCGGCTGCTGCCGCGCGGCTGCGGCTCGGTGTTCAGCTTCGACCTGCGCGGCAGCCGGGAGCAGGGCCGGGCGTTCATCGAGGCGCTGAAGCTCTTTTCCCACCTGGCCAACGTCGGCGACTGCCGCTCGCTCGTCATCCATCCGGCCTCGACGACGCATTTCCGCATGGACGACGCGGCGCTGGCACGCGCCGGCATCGGCCCGGGGACGATCCGCCTCTCGATCGGCCTGGAGGACCCCGACGACCTGCTCGACGACCTGAAGCGCGCCCTCAAGGTCGCCGCCAAGGCATGAAACTCGACGTCGACGCGCACGAGGCCTACGCCTACACCGGCGGCAAGCGCTTCGACGCCAGCCTGCCGGCGATCGTCTTCCTCCACGGCGCGATGCACGACCACAGCGTCTGGACGCTCTCCGCGCGCTGGTTCGCGCACCACGGCCATGCGGTGCTCGCGCCCGACCTGCCGGGGCATTCGCAGAGCACAGGCGCGCCGCTCGAGAGCGTCGAGGCGATCGCCGACTGGCTGCTCGCCCTTCTCGACGCCGCCGGTGTCGACGAGGCGGCACTCGTCGGCCACAGCATGGGCTCGCTGATCGCGCTCGAGGCGGCCGCGCGCGCCCCGGCGCGGGTCGCCCGCCTGGTCATGGTCGGCACCGCCTATCCCATGGCGGTGTCGCCGGCGCTGCTCGAAGCCGGCGAGCACGATCCGTTCGCGGCGATCGACAGCGTCAACGCCCTGTCGATCTCGACGATGGCCGGCAAGCCCTCCTACCCCGGCCCCGGGGTGTGGCTGCACGGGGCAGACCGCATCCTCGCGCGCCGGCTGCAGATGGCGCAGCGCGACGCCAACCTGTTCCTGACCGATTTCCGGGTCTGCGATCGCTACCGCGGCGGCCTCGAGGCGGCCGCGCGGGTGACCTGCCCGGCGACGCTGGTGCTCGGCGCCCGCGACCAGATGACCTGGCCGAAGCACGCCTCGGCGCTCGCCGAGGCGCTGCGGGCCCGGGTGGTCACCTTGCCGACCGGGCACTCGGTGATGAGCGAAGCCCCGGATGCGCTGCTGGCGGCGCTGCGCGAAGCCGTCGGCCCCGAGTCTGCGACCGCCGCGAGCTAGCCCCCCGACTCGCCGGGCACGAGCTCGGCACCGAGGATGAGGGTGGCTTCGAGCGTGAACTCTCCCTCGGCGAGGCTCCGGCGCAAGGTCGCTTCCTCGAGGCAGGCGAACTGCGCCACCTCGCCGTCGCGGTTCGCGGGCAGCACGCCCTCGGCCAGCACGGCGCGAAAGACCGCGATCCGCTCGTCCATGTAGCCTTCGATGACCGGACGGCGCACCGTCACGTCGGGGCCACGCACCAGTCCGGTCAGATCGGCCGGGCCGAGGCCCGCCTCTTCCCCGGTCTCGCGCTCCAGCGTCGTCTCGACGGATTCGCCGGCCGCCATCTGCCCGCCCATCAGCGTGTCCCAGCGGCCGGGATCGGTGGCCTTGTCGAACGCGCGCTGCTGCACCCAGAAGCGGCCATCCTCGCTGCGGCCGGAGAGATGGACGGCGAAGGTTCGCAGGCCGAGGACGCGGGCGACGCCGCGCTCGACGCTGCCGAGCGTTCGCCCGTCGCCATCGACCAGCGGCAGCAGCTCGTCGCGCCAGCGCAGCCCGAGCGGTTCGTGCATCAGCCACCGGGCGATGCCTGTCAGCGACGCATCGATCGGCCCGTCGATCGTCCACGCCCGGCGCGAGCGTCGGAGCGGCAGGCCGGCGGCGGCGAGGCGCGCGGCAAGCGCCGGTTCGATGCTGCCGATCCGCGGCCCGGCGGCGCCGAGCCGCAGCGCCGCCCGCCTCGAGGCCGGCGGCCGCTCGGCCGCGGCGCGGGCGCGCGCCAGCCAATCGGGGACCGCCACAGCGCCGGCCCGGCGCGGCGAGACCTTGCGCGCGCTCAAAGGACGCCGGCGCTCTTCAGCTTGGCAAGCATGTCCTTGCCTTTCTGCGCGGGCTTGAGCTTCTTGCCGATCTGCTCCAGTCCGGCCTCGAAACCGGCGGCCGGGCCGCTCAGCACCTTCTTCAGGCTCGCCTCGCCCTCGCGGTCGAGCGACAGCGCCTTGGCCGCCTTGCCGGCGTCGATCTCCTCGATCGCGAGCGCCTTCACCCGCTTGGTCGCCAGCTCGAGCTGCTCGACGTAGACATTGACGCCGACCGCCTTGCCCTGGATGTCCTTGACACCGTCCTTGAGCTTCTTCTTCAGATCCTCGGAGTAGGCGGCGTTGGAAGCCGCCTTCTCGCCGAACTCCTTGACCCTCTTCACCAGCCCTTCGTGCAGCGTGAGTGCGACCTCGATGCCGAGCGCGGCGTGCTCCTTCTGCGCCTTCTCCAGGGCCTTGGCGTCGCGCGACTCGGCCGCCTTGGCGGCGCGCGAATGGATGACGTCCTGCTTCTTGAAGAGGGCCGAAAGCTCGTCCTTGGCGTCGTCCATCTCGCCGTCGAGCGCCGACAGGTTGGTCATCGCCTGGTTGGCGCCGCCCTGGAACTTGGTGGACGCGGCTTCGGCCTCGTTCTGCAGGGTCTTGCCTTCGTCGAACTCCTCGGTGAGGCCGTCGACTGCTTCGCTGACGGTCGTCACCGTCTTCTCGACTTCGCTCAGGTGCGCGGCGACGAAATCCTCGTCGAGCTCGATCTCGCGCAGGTCGCCGCGGGCCAGCGTCGCCGCGCGCAGGATCTTGTTGAGCTCCTTGATGCGACCGTCGAGGGCCGCCAGGTAAAGATCGATCTTGTCGTTCTGCTTGGCCTTGATCGCTGCCTTCAGCTTGGTGACGACGTCCTTCCACTTCGGATCGAAGACGGCGCGCACCTTGCCGATCTGCGCGGCCGTCACCTTGGCCTTGGTGAACCTGGCGGCGGTTACGGAATCGGCCATGCGACAACTCCCGACATGCTCTGGGCGCGATTCTCTCCGGCGGGATGCTTCCCGCGGCGAGGTCGCCCCTCGCTCAGGGGGTGGCCTCAGGCGCGGTCGAGCAAGGCGAGCAGCCCGGCTTCGTCGAGCACGGCGATGCCCAGCTCGGTGGCCTTGGCGAGCTTGGAGCCGGCTTCGGCCCCCGCGACCACCCAGTCGGTCTTCTTCGACACCGAGCCCGCGACCTTGCCGCCCAGCGACTCGATCATCTCCTTGGCGTCCTCGCGCGCCAGGGTGGGCAAGGTGCCGGTGAGGACGAAGGTCTTGCCCGAGAGCGGCAGTGCCGCCGCCGATGCCTTTCCTTCGTTCTCCTCCCAGGCGACCCCCGCGCGCCGCAACCCGGCGACGACCTCGAGGTTGTGCGGCTCGTGGAAGAAGGCATGGACGCTCTCGGCCACGATCGGTCCGACGTCGGCCACCTCGAGCAGCTGCTCGACGCTCGCCGACATCAGCCGGTCGAGGTTGCCGAAATGGCGCGCCAGGTCCTTGGCCGTCGACTCGCCGACGTGGCGTGCGCCCAGGGCATAGAGAAAGCGCGCCAGCGTCGTCTTTCGGCTCGCGTCGATGCCGGCGATCAGCTTGGCGGCGCTCTTGTCGCCCATCCGCTCCAGGCCTTCGAGCTGCTCCTGCCGCAGCGCGTAGAGATCGGGCAGGATCTTCACCAGGCCACCGTCGACGAGCTGGTCGACGATTCTGTCGCCGAGGCCCTCGATGTCGAGCGCGCGCCGGCCGGCGAAGTGCAGGACCGCGATCTTGCGCTGCGCCGCACAGAACAGGCCGCCCGAACAGCGATGGTCGACGCCGCCCTTTTCCCGCACCACCCGGCTGCCGCACACCGGGCAGGCCGGCGGCATGCGGAAGTTGGGCACGTAGCTCTTGCGCGGCGTCGCGATCCGTCCGACCACCTCCGGGATCACGTCGCCGGCGCGCCGGACGATGACCGTGTCGCCGATGCGCACGCCCTTCCTGCGGATCTCGAACAGGTTGTGCAGGGTCGCGTTCGAGACCGTCGTGCCGCCGACGAACACCGGCTCGAGCTTGGCCACCGGCGTGAGCTTGCCGGTGCGGCCGACCTGGATGTCGATCGCGTTCAGGAGGGTCGTCTTCTCCTGCGCCGGGTACTTCTGCGCCACCGCCCAGCGCGGCTCGCGCGACTTGAAGCCGAGTCTTTCCTGCAGGGCGCGGTCGTCGACCTTGTAGACGACGCCGTCGATGTCGTAGGGCAGGCTGTCGCGCAGCGCGGCGATCGCGGCGTGGAAGTCGATCAGGCCGGCGGCGCCTTCCACCTTCTGGTGCATCGGGCTCGCCGGCAGGCCGATCGCGTCGAAGGCGTCGAGCAGCCCGGTCTGGGTCGGCGGCACGCTCCAGCCGTCGACCTCGCCGAGGCCGTAGGCGAAGAAGCTGAGCGGCCGCTTGACCGCGTTGCGTGCGTCGAGCTGGCGGACCACGCCGGCCGCGGCATTGCGCGGATTGACGAAGGTCTTCTCGCCCTTGGCCCCGCTCTCGATCAGCTTCCTCTGCCGCTCGTTCAGGGCCTCGAAGTCGTCGCGACGCATGAAGACCTCGCCGCGCACCTCCAGCACCCTGGCCTTCACACCCTTCAGCCGCTTGGGCACGGCGGCGATGGTGCGCACCGTGTGGGTCACGTTCTCGCCGGTCTCGCCGTCGCCGCGGGTCGCCGCCTGCACCAGGTCGCCGCCCTCGTAGCGCAGGTTGATCGCCAGGCCGTCGAATTTCATCTCCGCCGCGTATGCGACCGGCGGATCGCCTTCGCTCAGGGCGAGCGCCTTGCGGACGCGCGCGTCGAACTTCTCCGCGCCGGCCGCAGTGGTGTCGGTCTCGGTATCGATCGAGAGCATCGGCACCGCGTGGCGCACCGGCTGCAGGCCCTCGAGCACCGCGCCGACGACCCGCTGTGTCGGCGAATCGGGCGTGACGAGCTCGGGATGGGCGGCCTCGATCGCCTGCAGTTCCTGGTACAGGCGGTCGTACTCGGCGTCCGGAATCTCCGGCGCATCGAGCACGTAATACGCCTTGGCGTGATGGAGCAGGACCTCGCGCAGCTCTTCGGCGCGGGCTTCCGCCTGGCGCGCCTCGCTCGACGGCCGGCCCGGCGCGGCGCCCCGCTGGCTCATGCGTCTCTCAGCTGAAGAGGCGCCGCGCCGCCGCCGAGCCGGCAGCGAGATCGCGTGCCTCGAGCATCGCGTACAGCTGGCCGAGCTCCCTGCCGATGGTGGCGAAGCCCTCGCTGCTGAGCGGCCGCTGGTGGTCGTCGACAACGACCGCGTCCATGCCGACGGCGAGGGCCTGGGCCGCGGCCTGCCAGGCCTTGAACGGCTCGGCGGCCGGATCGGTTTGCGGCACGTCGAACGAGAGCGTGACGTCGTGCACCGCGGCGCGGTCCGGCTCGTCGGCCAGCGCTGCCTGCGAATCGAAGGTCAGGATCAGGACCGGCGGCGCGCCCTCTTCGGTCGACGGATAGACGAGGCGGCCGGGCACGACGCCGGGCACGAAGCCGTGGCGCCGCGCATGCTGCTGGATGTAGCCGACGCTCCAGGCCGCTCCCTGGGCATGCAGGTGCACCGCGAGCTGCGCGTCGTGCTGGCTGGCAAAGGCGTCGAGCTCGCGTGCCCGCGCCATCACGTCGAGCATGTCGGGGAAATCGGCGGAGGCGCCGATCGCCTCGGCGATCGCCTGGATGCGCTGCACGAACTCGGAATACTCGATCTCGTTGAGCGCGCCGGTCCGGCTGGCGAGCTGGACGCCGGCCTGCAATTCGCCGTAGCGCTGGCCCGCGGTCGGCGCTTCCCAGCGCCCGGTCTCGCTGTTCAGGCCTTCGACCAGGAACTGCTTGCTGCCGACGAAGCGCCTGGCCGCCAGGTGCGGCGCGATCGCCTCGGCGGCAACGGGGCCGTCGAGGGTGAAGGTGGCGAAGGCGTCGATCAGGGCGTCGAGCTGCAGCGGCACCCGCTTCGACAGCCGCCGCGAGGACACTGCCGCCGGATCGTCGGCCGCGGCGGCATCGGCGTCGTCGAGGCCGGGCCCGTCGCCGCGGATCGGTTCCGCGGCGCTGGGCTCCTCGCGCGCGCTGCTTGCCTGCTTCGGCCCGGCCCGGCGCGCCTGCCAGGCGCCGTGGGCGATGACCCCGGCCAGGACCACGCCGCCCAGGGATGCCAGCGCGACCGTCAGGGTATCCATGCGGTCGGCTGCGGCAGTCAGGCCGCTTCGGCCAGCCGCATCGCGCTCGGCATGTCGACGGTGACGATGCGCGAGACGCCCTGCTCCTGCATCGTCACGCCGATCAGCTGCTCGGCCATCTCCATGGCGATGCGGTTGTGGCTGATGAACAGGAACTGGGTGATCTTCGACATCTCGGTCACCAGCTTGGCATAGCGCTCGGTGTTGGCGTCGTCGAGCGGCGCGTCGACCTCGTCGAGCAGGCAGAACGGGGCCGGGTTGAGCTGGAAGATCGCGAACACGAGGGCGATCGCCGCCAGCGCCTTCTCGCCGCCGGAGAGCAGGTGGATCGAGCTGTTCTTCTTGCCCGGCGGCTGCGCCATCACCTGCACGCCGGCGTCGAGGATCTCGTCGCCGGTCATCACCAGGCGCGCGGTGCCGCCGCCGAAAAGCGTCGGGAACATGCGGCCGAAGTGCTCGTTGACCTGGTCGAAGGTGGTGCCGAGCAGCTCGCGCGTCTCGAGGTCGATCTTGCGGATCGCGTCCTCCAGCGTGGTCATCGCCTCGGACAGGTCGGCGTTCTGGGCGTCGAGGAAGCCCTTGCGCTCGCGCGCCTGGCCGAGCTCCTCGAGCGCCGCGAGGTTGACGGCGCCGAGCGATTCGATCTCGCGATTGAGGGCGTCGATCTTTCCCTGCAGGCCCGGCAGCTTGACGATGCCTTCCTCGATGCTTCGCCCGACCGCCTCGCGATCGGCGCCGGCCGCCTCGAGCTGCTCGAGATACTGGGCGCCGCCGAGCTGCGCCGCCTGCTCCTCGAGTTGCAGCGCGCCGACCTTGTCACGCAGCGGCTGCAGTGCCTGCTCGTGGCCGAGGCGGGCCTCGTCGGCAGCGCGCAGGCGCTGCGACAGGTCGTCGTAGACGCTGCGCCGCTCGCCGAGCGCGGTCTCGCGCTCGAGCTTCTTCGCCAGGGCCGCCTGCAGCTCGCCTTCGGCTTCGGCATCGGTCAGGCGCTCGAGGTCGGCGGCAAGCGCAGCGTCGCCGGCGCGGTTGGCCTCAAGCTGCTGCGCCGCGGTCTCGATCGACCGCTCGAGCTCGCCGGTGCGCGCCAAGAGCGAGCGCTGCTCGAACTGTGCCTCCTGCGCCTGGCGCTCGAGCGCACGGCTCTCTTCCCGCACCGCGGCGAGCGCGCGCTCGGCCGCACGCGCGGCCTCGTCGAGCTCGGCATGGCGTTCCTGGGCAACACCGAGCTCGGCGTCGAGCGCTTCGAACCGGCTCTCACCGGCAGCGCGGCGCGCGCTCAGCTCGGCGATCGCCTGCTCGAGGGCGGTGCGTTCGCCGCTCAGCTGGTCGCGCCGCTGGCTGGTCTGCTCGGCGAGCTGCGTCAGACGCAGCAGTTCGACCTGCTGCTGGTGCGCCGCCGACTGCGCCGCCGCGCTTTCCTTGCGGCTGGCAGCCAGGCGCTCGGCCGCGTCGCTGCTCTCGGCCTCGGCGCGAACCAGCCGGCTCTTCGCCTCCTCGAGAAGGATCGCCTGCGCTCGGGTCTGCTTCTCGAGATTCTCGATCTCCTGGGCGCGGGCCAGGAGGCCGGCCTGCTGCGAATCGGGCGCGTAGAAGCTCACCGCGAACTGGCTGACGGCATGCCCTTCGCGGGTCATGATCACTTCGCCGTGCGTCAGGCTGGAGCGGGCGGCGAGCGCCGCGTCGAGGTCGGTTGCGGTGTACACCCCTTCGAGCCAGTCGCCGAGCAGCGCCGTCAGGCCCGAGTCGCCCAGGTGCAGCAGGTCGGTCAGGCGCGGCAGGGTGCGGTGCTCGCTCGCGATCGGTGCCGAGGGGGTGGTGAAGAACGCCAACCGCGCCGGCGGCGCATCGGCGGCGAAGGCCCGCACCGTGTCGAGCCGGCCGATCTCGAGCGAGCCGAGGCGCTCGCGCAGCGCCGCTTCGAGCGCCGGCTCCCAGCCGGGCTCGATCCGCACGCGCCGCCACAGCCCCGGCAGCGATTCCAGGCCGTGCCGGGCCAGCCACGGCTTCAGCTTGTCTTCGATCTGGACCTTTTCCTGCAGCGCCTTCAACGCCCCGAGCCGGGCCGCGAGGTCGGCGTGGCGGCGCGACTCGTCGTTGGCGGCGGCCTGGAGGGTGCGCCTTGCCTCGTCGAGCGCCGGCACCCGTTCCTGCCATTCGACCAGGCGGGCCTCGGCGGCATGGTGCTCGGCCTCGACCGCGGCGGCACGCTGCCGGGCGGCCTCGAGGCGCGCCGGATCGATCGGTGCCAGGCCCTTTTCTTCGGCGATCAGGCGATCGCGACGGCCCTCGGCCTGGCCCGCCTGTTCGTCGACGCCACGCATCTCGGCGGCGGCCACCTGGATCTGCTGCTGGACGCCGGCGACCACCTCGCGCTGGCCGCCGCTGGTCGCCTGCGCCTCGCGCAGCGCGGCCAAGGCCGCATCGACCGTCGCGGCGTGCGTTGCGATGCGTTCAGCGAAGCCGGCCGCCGCCTGCTCGGCCGCCGCGATCCGGGCGGCGACGCTGTCGCGCTCGGCCCGCGCCTCGGCATCGCGCGCCAGCCAAGTGCCGTGCTGGATCTCGAGATCGGCGCGCTGGCGGACGATCCGCTGCCGTCCTTCGGCGACATAGCGGATCCGTTCTTCCAGCCGGCTGACGTCGAGCGCCGCTTCGCCGAGCGCGCCCTGCGCCGCGTGCAGCGCGTCGTTGGCTTCGTAGTGCGACTGGCGGATCGCCTCGAGATCGGTCTCGGCGTGGCGCAGCTCAGCGGTCCGCGATTCGAGTGCCGTGACGGCGGCGATGACCGCGGCCTTCACCCGCTCCTCCTCGCGTGCCGCGTCGCGATGCTTGAGGAACCAGAGCTGGTGCTGCTTGAGCGTGCTGTCCTGCTGCAGCGTGCGATAGCGGCCCGCGACCTCGGCCTGCGACTCGAGCTTCGTCAGGTTGAGGTTGAGCTCGCGCAGGATGTCCTCGACCCGGGTCAGGTTCTCGCGCGTATCCTTGAGGCGATTCTCGGTCTCGCGCCGCCGTTCCTTGTATTTCGAGACCCCGGCCGCTTCCTCGAGGAAGAAGCGCAGCTCCTCCGGCTTGCTCTCGATGATGCGCGAGATCGTGCCCTGGCCGATGATCGCGTAGGCGCGCGGCCCGAGGCCGGTGCCGAGGAACACGTCCTGGACGTCGCGGCGGCGCACCGGCTGGTTGTTGATGTAGTAGCTGCTCGTGCCGTCTCGGGTCAGCACGCGCTTGACGGCGATCTCGGCGAAGCGGTTCCACGGCCCGCCGGCGCGGCCGGCGGTGTTGTCGAAGGCGAGCTCGACGCTGGCGCGCCCGGCCGGCTTGCGCAGCCCCGAGCCGTTGAAGATCACGTCCTGCATCGACTCGCCGCGCAGCTCGCTGGCCTTGCTTTCGCCGAGGACCCAGCGCACCGCGTCGATGATGTTCGATTTGCCGCAGCCGTTCGGGCCGACGACGCCGACGAGCTGGCCGGGGAGCTGGAACTGGGTCGGTTCGACGAACGACTTGAAGCCCGAGAGCTTGATCGAGTTGAGACGCATGGGCGGCGCCGGGGCGGCGAAGCTAAGTTATTGATTTAATGGCAGAAAACGCCACCGAGACACGAGCCAGAAGCGCAACGATGATAGCATCGCCACCCCGCCCGGACCGGGCCCCGCCACACTCGATTTCCATGGCCAAGACCGCCCGCCGCGCCCCTGCCGGATCGACCCGAAAGGCACCGGCGACGCCGCCGTCGGCACCGCAGAAGCACCTCGACGTGTTCGCCAACCCGGCGCCGGGACGCGACTACGTCATCGAGTTCCTGATCCCCGAGTTCACCTGCAATTGCCCGCTCACCGGCCAGCCCGACTTCGCCCAGTTCGCGATCGAGATGATCGCCGCCGACCTCTGCATCGAGCTGAAGAGCCTGAAGCTCTACATGTGGAGCTATCGCGACGAGGGCGCGTTCCACGAGGCGGTGACCAACCGGATCCTGGACGACATCGTCGCCGCTTCCCGGCCGCGCTTCGTTCGGATCCGGGCGCGCTGGAACGTGCGCGGCGGCATCTACACCAATGTGATGGTTGAGTACCGGGCCAAGGGCTGGAAGCCGGCCGATCCGGTTCGGCTGCCTGCAATGCAGGAGCACGGCGCGCCGGCCTGAGGCCGGCGACGCCGCGCGCTCGAATCAGCGGAGCACCGCCTCGATCGCCTGCAGGCTCTTCTTCATCGGCCCGACGACCGACATGTTCTTGACGACCTCGTTGTTGTCGAGGTTCTTCATCAGTTCGTCCTTCTCGAGCAGGTCCTGAAGCGACGAAAGCGAGTCGCGGGCCCGGTCGACCAGGTCGGCCTGCTTGTCGGGATCTTTGGCCTTGATCGCCAGGTTGAGCTCGTTGTCCAGGCCGGTCTGCAGCTTGATCTGCAGTTCGCCGAGTTTTCTGACGGCATCCGCGACCGCCTTCTTCTGCGTCGTCTCGCTGGCGAAGGCCACCGCGATGGCCTTCGAGAGGTTGGTGATCTCCTTGATCGCCGTGTCCCTCGACTTGATCCAGTCGCTCCTCGCGGCTTCGAGCTTGGCGACGGGGAGCGTCGAAGCCGACTTGGTCGCGTCGACGAGCATCTGCTCGATCCTGTTGACGAACAGGGTGGCCTTGTCGACGTTCTCCTTGACCTCCTTCTGCAGGAGCTTCTCGGCCGCGTCCTTGTAGTCCTTGATCTGCTTGGAGGCGCTGTTGCCGACCTTGATCGCGGCATCGATCTTCGAACGCAGCGCTCCGAGCTTGGCCGCCAGCGCCTTGGCCGGCGCGACGCCCTTGTCGCCCGGGCCGGCAGTGCTGGTGTCGGCCTCGAGGTCCTTTCCGTCGCTGTCGCCGACGTCGCCCTCCTCGAGCAGCGATTCGAGCTCGTCGATGCCGTCCGAGGCGACGTCGTACTTCTCGGCCTTGCCGGCGGACTGGATGGCAGCGACCATGGCCTTGACCTTGGCGGCATTCGGCCCCTTGAGCGCCGCCTGGATGGCAGAGTCGAGATCCTTCAGCCGCGCCTCGTAGGCCTTGCCCGCGGCAAGCATTTCCGCTTCCTCGGCCGGACTGATCTTCAGCTCGTCGTCGCTCACATCCTTGGCGTCGGCTTCGTCGACCCCGCCGTCGGAGCGCTTGATCCGGACCTTGACCGTGACCTTGGTCTGCTGGCGGATCGAAAGCTGGATCTGCTTGGCGAGGCCGGTCTTTAGGATGTCGCTCAGGAAGGTGAGCGCGCCTTTCTCCCAGACGACCTTGCCCTTCGGATCCTTGACGCGCGTGACCTTGACCTCGGGCGGGAACTGGGTCTTCAGCTTGGCGAGGCCGTTCTCCGGCTTCGGACCGACATACAGGCGAAGCTCCTTGGGATTGGCCTTGTTGAACAGCACCATGAACTTGACCGGTACCGGTGATCCCTTGGGCGTGCGCAGCAGCGCGATCGACTTGCGCATCAGGGCCGAGAGATTCTTGGCGTCGGCGAGCGCCTTCGGGCTCGCCTTCGCCGGCGCGGCCGCTCCCTTCTTGTCGCCGGCCTTCACCTTGGCGATCAGCTCGTCGCGGGCAGCATCGACCGCGGCGGAGAGGTCGCTGGCGAACTTGTCGGCAGCCTTCGAGGCGGCAGCGGCGGCGCCCTTGGCGGCGACCGCGACCTTCTGGCTCGGAGTCGGCAGACCCTTCTGCGCCTTTTCCGCGGCGGCGGCGAAGGTGTCTGCGGCGGCCGCGGCCATCTTGGCCGCGCCGAGCGCGGTCTTCACGGCGCCCTTGGCGGCGTCCTCCAGCTTGGCGAGCGCCGCTTCGGCCGCGGCGACGGAAGCGATTCCCTTGGCGTCGCCGAGGCCGAAGTCGACCTTGCCGGCAGCCGTATCGAGGGCCTTGATCGCATCGGTGAGCTTGGTCGTCTCGACCGACAGCTTCGAGGCGACGGCCTTGTCCTTGGCCAGGGCGGTCTTTTCGCCGCTCCAGCCGCTGACGGAAACTGCGCTCGGAATCTCGACCTTGTTCATGCACTGCCTCACGTGGAATTCAGCCGCAGCTCGGCTGGCGGGCAATGATGGGCAGGCCTCCCGACCCCGTCAAGACCACCCGAACGCGGGAGACGCCCCCGGCGCCGGACCTGTTTCCAATTGTGGGCAAAAGTGCCGGCCCGCCCGGCCGTGACCTCCGCCGCAACGTGCCCGCTGCCTACAATGCGAGTTGCCTCCACCGCCCCTATGCCGATGACCCAAGACCTGCAGCGCCTGATCGATCTCGCCTGGGACAACCGGGCGTCGCTCGACCCGACGAACAGCCCGGAGATCCGTGCCGGCGTGGAAGAGGTCATCGCCGGGCTCGATGCCGGCACGATCCGGGTCGCCGAGCGCCACGGCGTCGGCGAATGGAGCGTCAACCAGTGGGTCAAGAAGGCGGTGCTGCTGAGCTTTCGCCTCACCGACAACCGGCCGATGCGGGCCGGCGACCTCGGCTTCTACGACAAGGTGCCCACCAAGTTCTCCGGCCTCGACGAGGCGGCGATGCGCGCCAGCGGCGTCCGGGTCGTGCCGCCGGCGGTGGCCCGGCGCGGCTCCTTCCTCGCGAAGAACGTCGTCATGATGCCGAGCTACGTCAACATCGGCGCCTACGTCGACGAAGGCACGATGGTCGACACCTGGGTCACCGTCGGCTCGTGCGCCCAGATCGGCAAGAACGTGCACCTCTCGGGCGGCGTCGGCATCGGCGGCGTGCTCGAGCCGATGCAGGCCAACCCGACCATCATCGAGGACAACTGCTTCATCGGCGCCCGCTCGGAAGTCGTCGAGGGCGTGATCGTCGAGGAGAACTCTGTTCTCTCGATGGGCGTCTACATCAGCCAGAGCACGAAGATCTACGACCGCGCCACCGGCACCGTCAGCTACGGCCGCATCCCGGCGGGCTCGGTGGTCGTGAGCGGCAGCCTGCCTGCGGCCGACGGCAGCCACAGCCTGTATTGCGCGGTGATCGTCAAGCGGGTGGACGCCCAGACCCGCGCCAAGACGAGCATCAACGAGCTGCTGCGCAGCTAGCCGACCGCCCATGAACCACGCCCGAAGGGAACGCCAATGAGTGCCGGCAACATGGAGCGCGTGCTGCGCCTGATGTCCGAGAAGGGCGCGTCCGACGTGTACCTCTCGGCCAGCTCGCCGATCCTGATCAAGATCAACGGCCAGCTGCTGCAGCTGTCCGACCAGCCCCTCACCCACACCCAGCCGCGGCAGCTCCTCGCCGAGCTCCTGACCCCGAGCCAGCTCGAGGAGCTCGAGGACACGGGCGAGCTCAACGTCGGCGTCGGTCTCTCGGGCGTCGGCAGCTTCCGTCTTTCCGGCTTCAAGCAGCGCGGCACGATCGCCGCGGTGTTCCGCTGCATCCCGTTCGAGATCCCGACGCTCGAGAGCCTGAACGTCCCCTCGATCCTGAACCAGCTGGTGCTCGAGAAGCGCGGCCTGATCCTGATGGTGGGCGCCACCGGCGCCGGCAAGAGCACGACCCTGGCGTCGATGATCGAGCAGCGCAACCAGGTGATGGCCGGGCACATCCTGACGATCGAGGACCCGATCGAGTTCCTGTTCAACAACAAGAAGTCGGTGATCAACCAGCGCGAGGTCGGCCGCGACACCCAGAGCCTGCAGATCGGCCTGAAGACGGCGCTGCGTCAGGCGCCCGACCTGATCATGATCGGCGAGATCCGCGACCGCGAGACCATGACCGCGGCGATCTCCTATGCGCTCTCGGGCCACCTCGTGCTCTCGACCCTGCACGCGAACAACAGCTACCACGCCCTCGGCCGGATCCTGTCGTTCTACACCCCGGAAGCGCGCCCCGCGCTGCTGGCCGACCTGGCCGCGGGCCTGCGCGCGATCGTCTCGCAGCGCCTGATCCGCAGTGTCGCCGGCGGCCGGATGCCGGCGGTCGAGGTGCTGCTGAACACCAAGCTGATCCAGGAGCTGATCGAGCGCGGCGACTTCAGCGGCGTCAAGGAGGCGATGGAGAAGTCGATGGCCGAAGGCTCGCAGAGCTTCGAGCAGGACCTGGCGCGCATGATCAACACCAACCTGATCACCCGTGACGAAGGCCTGGCCTATGCCGATTCGCCGACCAACCTGATGTGGCGGCTGCAGAACGACATGACACCGGTCTCGCGGATCGTGCCGAAGAAGGAAGACAACGACGATCAGCCGAGCTTCACCGAGATCACGATCGACGTGCGTCCGGAAGAAGTCGCCGGCCTCTCGCCCAACCTGCGCCGCTTCTGACCGCCGTGTCGGCGACGCTCCGCCTGGCCGAGCAGCTGATCGCGCTGCCCTCGGTCACGCCCGACGATGCCGGCTGCCAGACGCTGATCGCCGAGCGGTTGCGCGCGAGCGGATTCGACTGCACCGACCTGCCCTTCGGCCCGGCGGGCAAGCGGGTCAGCAACCTCTGGGCCCACCGGCCCGGTTCCCATCCGACCGGCAAGCTCCTGGTCTTCGCCGGCCACACCGACGTCGTCCCGACCGGGCCGCTCGCCGCCTGGAGCAGCGACCCGTTCGTGCCGACGCATCGCGGCGGCAAGCTCTACGGCCGTGGCGCCGCCGACATGAAGAGCTCGATCGCCGCCATGGTCGTGGCCGCCGAGGAATTCGTCGCCGCGTGGTCGGCGCGTCGGGGCGGCGTGGCGCTGCTGATCACCAGCGACGAGGAAGGCCCGTCGATCGACGGCACGGCCCGCGTCTGCGACTGGCTGGTCGAGCGCGGCATCCGCCTCGACTACTGCATCGTCGGTGAGCCGACCTCGGTCGAGCATATCGGCGACACGATCAAGAACGGCCGCCGCGGCAGCCTCAGCGGCAGGTTGCGCGTCTTCGGCGTGCAGGGGCACATCGCCTACCCGCACCTGGCGAAGAACCCGATCCACCTGGTCGCGCCGGCTCTGGCCGAGCTGGTCGGCATCGACTGGGATCGCGGCAACGAGCATTTCCAGCCGACGTCCTGCCAGGTGTCGAACATCCACGCTGGCACCGGCGCGGGCAACGTCATCCCGGGCGAGGCCGTGGTCGACTTCAATTTTCGCTTCAGCAGCCAGTCGACGCCGGAATCGCTGAAGGCCCGGGTCGACCTGGTACTGCGAAAGCACGGCCTGCGCTTCGACATCGCCTGGACGCTCGGCGGCGAGCCTTTCCTCACCGTCCCCGGCACGCTCAGCGAAGCCCTGGCCGCTTCGATCCGCGAGCATGCCGGCGTCGCCTGCACGCTCTCGACCTCGGGCGGCACTTCCGACGGCCGGTTCATCAAGAAGATCTGCCAGGAGCTGATCGAGTTCGGCCCGGTGAACGAAAGCATCCACAAGATCGACGAATGCATCGAGGTGGCGAGCCTCGAGGTGCTGAAGAACGTCTACCGCGGCGCCCTCGAGCGCCTGGTCGCATGACCCTGGTCGAGCTCGTCGTTGCCCAAAGCGAGCGCCTGAAGCGCGCCGGTGTCTCGTTCGGCCACGGCACCGGCAATGCCTTCGACGAGGCCGCCTGGCTCGTGACCTGGGCGATCGGCCAGCCGCTCGATGCGCTCGAGACCCGCGGCCAGCGCGACGTGACGTCGGGCGACATCGCCAAGGCGGAGGCGCTCGTCGCCCGGCGCATCGAAACCCGCCAGCCCGCGGCCTACCTCACCGGCGAAGCCTGGCTGCAGAACGTGCCGTTCACCATCGATGCGCGGGCCATCGTGCCGCGCTCGTACATCGCCGAGCTGCTGGCCGACGGCGAGGAGACCGGCACGCTCGACGCCTGGCTTTCCGACCGCACCCGGCGCGTCCTCGACCTGTGCACCGGCAACGGCAGCCTGGCGGTGATCGCGGCGATGGCCTATCCCGAGATCGAGGTCGACGCCGCCGACATCAGCCCGGAGGCGCTGGCGCTGGCTCGAATCAACGTCGCCCGGCACGGGCTCGAGACGCGGATCCGCGTCATCGAGTCCGACCTGTTCTCTGCCCTGCCCGAACGCTACGACCTGATCCTCTGCAACCCGCCCTACGTGCCCGAGGACAGCATGCGCGCCCTCCCCGCCGAATACCGGGCCGAGCCTGCGCTCGCCCTGGCCGGCGGGCGCGACGGCATGGACCTGATCCGGCGCATCGTCGCCGAGGCGTCCGACCATCTGAGCGACTTCGGCGTGCTGGTGCTCGAGGTCGGCCACGAGCGCGCCGCCTTCGAGGCGGCCTTCCCGCGCCTCGAATGCGCCTGGCTGGAGACGAGCGCCGGCGAGGACGCGGTCGTTCTGATCGAGCGGCGCGCCCTGCATTCCTGACCCGCGGCGCGGCCGCATCGACCCGCGCCGAGCGCGCCGCGGCGCCTGCGGCGAAAATCGCCGCATGCTCGTCCTCTCCCAACTGTCCCTCCGCCGCGGCGTCAAGCTCGTCCTCGACCGCACCAGCGTCACCATCAACCCCGGCGAGAAGGTCGGCCTGGTCGGCCGCAACGGCGCCGGCAAGTCCTCGCTGTTCTCCCTGCTGGCGGGCCGGCTCACGGCCGACGCCGGCGATCTCTCCCTGCCACCGCGCTGGCGGATCGCCGAAGTGGCCCAGGAAATGCCGGAAACGAGCGAGGGCGCGACCGACTTCGTGCTCCAGGGGGATGTCGTCCTCGCCGAGGCCAACGCCTACCTCGCCCGGGCCGAAGAGAGCGGCGACGGCCACGACATCGCCGACGCCCACCACGCGATCAGCGAGGCCGGCGGCTTCGATGCCCGGCCGCGCGCCCAGGCGATGCTGATGGGCCTGGGCTTCAAGAGCGCCGAGCTCGACCTGCCGGTCAACAGCTTCTCCGGCGGCTGGCGGATGCGCCTGCAGCTCGCCCGCGCCCTGATGTGTCCGGCCGACCTGATGCTGCTCGACGAGCCGACCAACCACCTCGACCTCGACGCCCTGGTCTGGCTCGAGGCCTGGCTGCAGCGCTACGCCGGGACGATGATCGTCATCAGCCACGACCGGGAGTTCCTCGACGCCATCACCCGGGTCACCCTGCACCTCGACGAGACCAAGCTGGTCCGCTACACCGGCAACTACAGCGCGTTCGAGGAGATGCGGGCGATCCGCCTGGCGCAGGCGCAGGCAAGCTACGAGAAGCAGCGCGAGCGCATGGCGCACCTGCAGAAGTTCATCGACCGCTTCAAGGCCAAGGCGAGCAAGGCGAAGCAGGCGCAGAGCCGGGTCAAGGCGCTGGCGCGGATGGAAAAGATCGGCCCGGTGCTGACCAGCGCCGACTTCCAGTTCGAGTTCCGCGAGCCGCTCAGCCTGCCCAACCCGATGCTGGCCTTCGCCGACGTCGCCTGCGGCTATCGGTCGGCCGAGCTCGGTGAGAAGCGGATCGTCGACGGCATCGACCGCTCCGTGCTTGCCGGCCAGCGCATCGGCATCCTCGGCGCCAACGGCCAGGGCAAGTCGACGCTCGTCAAGACCATCGTCGGCGCGCTGCCGCCGCTGGCCGGCGAGATCACCGCCGGCAAGGGCCTGAAGATCGGCTACTTCGCGCAGCAGGAGCTCGACGTGCTCTCGCCCACCGACGGGCCGCTGATGCACATGGTGCGGCTCGCGCGCGACTTCGGCCCGGCTGCGCGCGAGCAGGAGCTGCGCGACTTCCTCGGCTCGTTCCGCTTCGTCGGCGAGATGGTGGCCCAGCCGGTGGGCACGCTCTCGGGCGGCGAGAAGGCGCGCCTGGTGCTGGCGATGCTGGTCTGGCAGCGGCCCAACCTGCTGCTCCTCGACGAGCCGACCAACCACCTCGACCTGACAACCCGCGAGGCGCTGAGCGTCGCCCTCAACGAGTTCGAGGGCACGGTGATGCTGGTGAGCCACGACCGGGCGCTGCTGCGCGAGGTCTGCGACGAGTTCTGGCTGGTCACCAAGGGCGCCATCGAGCCCTTCGACGGCGACCTCGACGACTACCAGCGCTGGCTGCTCGAGCAATCGAAGGCGGCGGCGAAGGCGGCCCGGGAGGAGGCCTCGGCCCCCCGCACCGGAAGCGCCGAGAAGGCCCCTTTCCCGGCCGCCGTTTCGCCCGCGCCGCCGCAGATCGACGCAGCGCCGGCCGCGACCGGCAGCAACCGCGAGGATCGCAAGGCCGCGGCGCTGGCGCGCCAGCAGCGCAGCGATGCCGCCAAGCCGCTGCGCCAGGAGGTCAACCGCATCGACAACAAGCTCGGCGTCCTGTTCGCCGAGCGCGACGCGCTCGAAGCGAGCCTCGCCGAGCCGGACGTCGACACGGCCAAGCTCGCCGAGACCGGAAAGCGCCTCAAGGCCATCGTCGAGCAGATCGAGCGGCTGGAGGCGCGCTGGCTCGAGCTCAGCACGCAACTCGACGAGATAGCAGAATCGGTCGGCTGAACACTTTTCCCCTCTGCGAAGGAGCCGCCATGACCGTCAAGCCCGAGAAGATCCTCTACACCGCCCATGCCACCTCCACCGGCGGCCGCGATGGCACGTCGAAGTCCGACGACGGCGTGCTCGACCTCAAGCTCACCGTGCCCAAGGGCCTGGGCGGCAACGGCGCGGTCGGCACCAATCCGGAGCAGCTCTTCGCCGCCGGCTACTCGGCCTGCTTCATCGGCGCGATGAAGCACGTCGCCGGCCTGCAGAAGATCAAGCTGCCCGACAACACCTCGATCGACGCCAGCGTCGGCATCGGCCAGATCCCGCAGGGCTTCGGCATCCAGGTCTGGCTCAAGGTGCACATCCCCGACATGGACAAGGCGCAGGCGGAGAAGATCGTCGCTGCCGCGCACCAGGTCTGCCCGTACTCGAACGCCACCCGCGGCAATGTCGAGGTGACGCTCGACGTGGTCTAGCGGGGCACGCTCCCGCCCTGCGAACGCGCCAGCAGCAACTGCAGCACGAGCTCGACCCGCGCCTTCACCGGCGTGAGGTCGCCGGCCGAGGCGAAGGCCGAAGGCTCGGCCTTCGCCGCCACGCCGCCATCGAGGCAGCGGCTCGCCCGCAGCACCGGAATCCGCGCCGGCAGCGCCGCCTGCTCGAGGGCGGCGGCGAGCTCGCGGTGGACCGAGCCGTTGCCGGTCGCGGCGACGACCAGGCCGTCGACGCCGGCATCGACCAGCGCGCGAACGACGCGGCCATCGACGCCGGCCGCGCTGGCGACGATTTCCACCCACGGCCAGGGCGTGCTTTCGTCCGGCAGGGTCGCAAGGCCGAGGGCACTCTCCGCAGGCCAGGCACGCATCGCTTCGAACCTCCCGGCCTCGACCCGACCGAGCAAGCCGGCGTCGCCCGACGAGAACGCATCGAGCTGCGACGAGTGGATCTTGCGTACGTCGCGTGCCGAATGGAGCGCGCCGGCGAAGGCCACGACCACGCCAGCGCCCGCTCGCGCGGCGGCCATGGCGATCGCGTCGGCGAGGTTGCGCGGCCCGTCGGCCTCGCGCGCGCTCGCCGGCCGCATCGCGCCGGTCAGCACCACCGGCTTGACGACCGGCAAGACGCGCGCCAGGAAGTACGCCGTCTCCTCGAGCGTGTCGGTGCCATGGGTGACGACCACGCCCGCCACCTCGGGCCGCGCCGCGTGGTGGGCAACCCGCTGCGCGAGCCGCCGCCAGGTGGCGAAATCCATGTCCTTGCTGTCGAGCTGGGCGATCTGCTCGGTCTCGACCCGGACACCGGCCGGGCCGCCGACTCCCGCCACCAGCGCATCGACACCCACGGTGCCGGCGACGTAGCCGAGGTTGTCGTCGGGCGAGGCAGCGGTGCCGGAGATCGTCCCGCCGGTGCCGAGGACGACAACGGTCGATGGAGAGGGGCTTTGCATTATTTTCCGGACTGGATGAAAATACAGCGCTGGATGGAAATTCAGCCCGAGAGGTTCAGCCTGACAAGTACTCGAGGCTCACGCCGGAGGCGCGCATGAACGAGATGCCGAAACTCACCGACCGCCAGCAGCAGATTCTCGATCTGGTGCAAAGCGCCATCGAGCGCACCGGCGCCCCGCCCACCCGCGCCGAGATCGCCAACGAGCTCGGCTTCAAGTCGGCCAACGCGGCCGAGGAGCATCTCCAGGCGTTGGCGAGAAAGGGCGTGATCGAGCTGATCGGCGGCACCTCGCGGGGCATACGGCTGCAGTCTGACACGCTGCGTGCCTTGCACCAGGCGCGCGGCAAGCAGTACTCGTTGCCGCTGCCGAGCCTGGCGCAGCTTTCGCTGCCGCTGGTCGGCCGCGTGGCCGCGGGCAGCCCGATCCTGGCGCAGGAGCACATCGACCAGACCTACCTGATGGAGGCGAGCCTGTTCTCCCGCCGGCCCGACTACCTGCTCAAGGTGCGCGGCATGAGCATGAAGGACGCCGGCATCATGGACGGCGACCTGCTCGCGGTGCAGAAGGCCAAGGAGGCGAAGAACGGCCAGATCGTC
>Ga0068864_100000689_pt1 | contig 28247 bp, 20 predicted proteins | sample KBSSwiS72_FD_66586 | JGI IMG/M metagenome (GOLD analysis project Ga0068864, IMG submission 66586) | Switchgrass rhizosphere microbial communities from Kellogg Biological Station, Michigan, USA - KBS Switchgrass S7-2 | ecosystem: Host-associated > Plants > Roots > Rhizosphere > Soil ...
TCCGACAAGTCTTTCCGCATCAGCCTCTTGCCGCGCGCTGCAAGAAAGTCGCGCCGCTCCGTTCTAAGGACAGGAGGCCGTTCATGTCTGCAAGATTCTGGTTTGCGCCGATCGTTCTCGCCATCGCTGTCGCCGCGCCGTTCCATACCGAAGCGCCGCCGGCGGCCGCCGCCGCGCAGGCGCCGGCGCCAGTGACGACGACGCTCGACGATCAGGCGGAGCTCGCCGTCACCATTTACAACTCCGACCTGGCGTTGATTCGCGATGTCCGCAATATTCAGATGGCCCGCGGCACGTCCGATCTCCACTTCATGGACATCGCTGCCACCGTCAACCCGGCCACCGTTCACTTTCGATCGCTCACCGAGCCGTCGCGCGTCAACGTCCTCGAGCAGAACTACGAATACGACCTGCTCGAGCCCGAAAAGTTGCTGCGCAAGTACGTCGGCCGCGAGGTGACGTTGATCCGGATGCGCCGCGACGGCAATTCGACCAGCGAGGAAGAAGTGAAAGCCCGCCTGCTCAGTTACAACAACGCGCCGGTGTGGGAGATCGGCGGCGAGATCGTCACCGGCATGCAGGCCGACCACATCAAGTTTCCGGAGCTGCCGGGGAATCTTTACTCGAGGCCGACGCTGATCTGGACCCTCGACAACTCCGGCACCACCAGACACCGCGTCGAAGCGTCGTACCTGGCCGGACGCTTGTCGTGGAACGCCGACTATGTGCTCACCGTCGCGCGCGACGACAAGACCGCCGACCTCGACGGCTGGGTCACCGTCGTCAATGGCAGCGGCACGTCGTTCAGGAACGCGAAGCTGCAGCTGGTGGCCGGCGATCTGAATCGCGTGCGCCAGGGACTGGCGAAGCTGCAGGAGATGGACGCGATGCGGAGAGATGTCGCGGCCGCCGCGCCGGCGATGTCGCAGGAATCGTTTTCCGACTATCACCTCTACACGCTGGCGCGGAAGACGTCGGTCAACAACAGCGAGACCAAGCAGGTGAGCATGCTCGGCGCCACCGCGTTCCCGGTCCAGAAGCGGTACGTGGTCGAGGGGCAAGCGTTCTACTACCACAATGCCCAGCATCCCGGCGCGCCGATCAAGGACGTCGTCCAGGTTTTCTACCAGTTCGCGAACGAAGAGAAGAGCGGATTGGGCATGCCGATGCCGGCCGGCAACGTGCGGGTATATCAGGCCGATTCGAAGGGCGGATTGCAGTTCGTCGGCGAGGATCGCATCAACCACACGCCGAAAGATGAAGCGCTCAACCTGAAGATTGGCAACGCCTTCGATGTCGTCTGCGAACGCAAGCAAATCGATTTTCAGAAAATCGCCACCGGCACCTACGACGTCGAATACGAAATCACGCTGCGCAACCATAAGGGGAACGGCGTCTCGATCGAGGTCAACGAACCGATTGGCGGGACCTGGCGGATGCTGCAGTCTTCGCACGAGTGGACCAAGACGTCGGCGTGGGCGGCGCAGTTCAAGGTGCCGGTCAACCAGGACGGCACGGCGGTGCTGAAGTACCGGGTGCGGGTGACGTACTAGGTGTCTCGGCTGAATCGGGACCGCGCTCGCGATTGACATCGCTCCACCGCGGGTGATAGAGACCAAGCCGTCCATCGACCGGATGTTCGCAAAGCGAACACGTGGTGATCGGAGCAGGAGGTCTTGATGCCAGCCCGCGGATTTTCGTCAGTGTCGTCTGCCGTTCTCCCACGATCCCGGTGGGCCCTCGTCTTCATGTTGTGCATCGCGGCGGCGCTGCTGGCGCCAGCGCCGCTGCGCGCACAATCGGCGACCAACACGTCGGCGATCGAAGGCAAAGTGGTCGACGACAGCGGCGCCGCCCTGCCCGGGGTCACGGTCACCATTGCCAGTCCGGCGTTGCAAACGCCACAGCTCGACGCCCAGACCGACGACGGCGGACGCTACCGGTTCACGGCGCTGCCACGCGGCCTCTACATGCTGACCTTCACGCTGTCGGGTTTCCAGAAAATCACCAGGACCGACGTCGACGTCAATGCCGGGTTCGTGGCGACGGTCGATATCCGCATGGCCATCGGCCAGATTGAGGAAAACATCACCGTCACCGGTCAGTCGCCGGTGATCGACGTGCGGACGACCACGGTGACGTCGAACATCAAGAAAGACGTCATCGAAGTCCTGCCGACGTCCCGCAGCTATGAGGACATGGGCAAGCTCGCGCCGGGCGTGCGCGTGTCCGGCATCCCCGACGTCGGCGGCAATCACACCGGCGGCGGACGCGGCTCTCTCGTCAACTACGGATCGAGCAATGGCGGATCGACGCTGATGCTCGACGGCATCAATACCGACGGCACCGCCGGCTACTACGACATGGGCGCCGTCGACGAGATGATCGTCAACCCATCGGGAAACGATCCGGAAATTCCGACGCCCGGCATGGCGTTTCAGGTGATCGTGAAGTCGGGCGGCAACCAGTTCCACGGCGATGGCCTCTACGCGTTTCAGGCCCGCAGCCTTCAAGCCGACAACATCGACGATCGTCTGCGTCAGCTGAAGGTGCCGTCCGGCAACCCGATGGACCGCTACTACGACCTCAACGGCTCACTCGGCGGACGCATCCTGCGCGATCGGTTGTGGTTCTTCGGCAGCGGCCGGCGCAAGGAATATCGCCAGGAACTGATAGGCTTCGTCGGCGCCCCCGGTCCGGACGACCGCTACTTCACCGCTGACGACGAGCAGGGGCTGACGACCGATCGCGAAAGCAATGGCGTCGCCAAATTCCAGTCGCACCTGACCAACGGTCAGACCCTTTCGTACATGCGGCACTACAACTACAAGAAACAGGACAACCGGGCCGGCAACGCCTTCATTCCGCACGAATCGGCCGGCGATTACGAGCTGCCGAACACCGTGCACGTCGCCGAGTACACGAACGCGCTGAGCAGCCGTTCGCTGCTGCGCCTGGCGGTCGGTCAGAGCTATTGGAAATCACGTTCGGACCCCTACACCGACAACGCCCCCGGCTACGACAACGTGACGCTGCGCTACTCGGGCGCCTACGTCAACTCGGTGGGCGCCGACTCGACGCCGGCCGGCAGCTTCAGCAGCCGGTGGCAGTACGACGGCAGCTACTCCTATTTCCGTCCCTCGCTGCTCGGCGTCGATCACGAATTCAAGGTCGGCGGCGAATTCACGCGCGAGTGGTACAACAAGTTCCAGGAAGCGCGCGGCGTCGGCACCGGCGGGGTCGGACACGACTACCAGATGATCTTCGCCAACGGCTCGCCGTACCAGATTCGGCTCTACAACTCGCCGTTCGTGGCCAAGAACGACGTGAACTATCAAAGCGCGTTCGTCCGCGACACGCTGCGCATGGGCGATCGCCTGACCGTCAACGCCGGCCTGCGCATGGAGCGCTACCATGCGTTTCTTCCGCCGCAATCGAAGCCGGCCGGTCCGTTCTCGTCGGCGGCGGACTTCGGTCGGGTCGAGCTCTACGACTGGCAGGGCGTGGTGCCGCGGTTTGGCGCGTCGTACGCGTTGACCGCGGACAAGAAGACGGTCGTCAAGGCGACCTACGGTCGGTTCAACTTCGCGCTTCGCGCCTCGGACTCGAGAACGATCCGCAATTTCAACAAGAACGACTATTCGACGACGCTGTATTTCTGGAACGACGTCAACAGCAATCTGGCCTTCGACTATCCGGGCGAACTCGGGGGCTTCGTGCAGACCGAGGGGGCGTCGAGCACCGTCTTCAATCCGAACATCGAACAGCCGACGGCGGACGAAGTGACGCTGCACCTCGAACGGGAAATCGCGTCGGGAGTCGCCGCGCGGGTCGGCTATGTGTTGAAGCGCGAAGCCAACCAGTTCCAGCTGGTCAACACCGCACGGCCGGGCAGTGTCTACAACGTGCCGATTACCGTCCGCGATCCCGGCCCGGACGGCTCGCCGAACACGGCGGACGACGGCGGGCCGATCACGTTTTACGACTACGACCCCGCCTTCAAAGGAACGGCGTTCGAGAAGTCGACCTACATCAACTTCCCCGATTTCACCGACCGCTACAACAACCTCGAAGTCGGTCTGGACAAGCGGATGTCGAACAACTGGCAGGCGCAGGCGTCATTTCTGGCCACGAAGAAGAACATCTGGGTCGCCGGATCGAGCCCGACCACCGGCGCCATTCCCTACACCCCCAACGAGAACTTCTTCCCGAAGAACCAGACCTGGGAAACGACGTTCCGCGCCTCGGGCAGCTATCGGGCGCCGTGGAACATCATGGCCTCGACGGTATTCGAGTATCAGAGCGGAGCGCCGCTCGCGCGCACGGCGCTGTTCCGCGGCCTGCCTCAGTTGGGCACCGTGACGCTGCGCATGGAACCGATCGGCAGCGTCCGCCTGCCGGGCGTCAAGCTGCTGAATCTCCGTGTCGGCAAGCAGTTCATCTACAACAAACAGCGGATCTCCATCGACGCCGATGTCTACAATGCGTTCAACGCCAACGATGCGACGACGATGAGCGTGGCGTCCGGCCCGACCTACGGCCGCATTACCGTCATCGTTCCGCCGCGTGTGGGGCGGATCGGACTGTCGTACCACTTCTGAGGAATCGGGGGACGGCCTGAAGGCCGTCCCCTACTCGTCTACTAGTCACGACGCGTTCACCGTCGCTGCTCACAGATAACTGAGCCACCAGTCGCGGCGGCGTGCCTTGACCTCCGAAACCCACTTGCAGAACGGATACAAGAGGACGATCACGAGGAGCCACACCGTGTAGACGCTTGGTAAGCCGACGCCGTATCCCCGCGGGTAGAAGAAAAACAACGTCAACATCTGACGGACTCGGAATCCCTGAATCACGCCGAGCACGACGCTCAGCGTGTGAATCAGGAGGACGTGCGTCACGTAAAACGCGAACGGTACGCGGCCGAAGACGATCAGCACCTCTTTGAAGCGGCCGGCGAAGCGATCGGCGACCGCGCAAAGGACGGCCGCCGGACCAAGCGTCATGAGCAGGAAGTCGAGGCTCGGCGGATACTTCGTCGTGTTGAGGAAATCGATGACCGTCGCGGTCGTGCCTCCCGGTTGCGCCTGCCACGGATTCGGATCGCCGTAGACGTCGAGCGCGCGCAGCAAGACGAACGCGGCAGTCAGCGCCAGTCCGATCGTCAGCAGCCGTCGGTTGCGGAGCGCGGGAGGCAGTTCAAAGACCGTGGAGGAACCGAAGCCCGCCAGCATCACGCCGATCCACGGCAGCACCGGGTAAATGAACGCGAACAGAAACGGCCCGGCGCGGCGCGCCATCTGCGCGTGCAGCGCGACCCACAGCGGCCAGCGCTCATCCAGCGGGCCTGCCGTGACCGGCCACGAGATGTCGAGCAGGTTGTGGCTCAGGAGCAGCGTGGCGCCGAGCACCAGGCAGATCGGCTTTCCAAGCCACTGCAGCGCCGCGAGCACAATCATGCTGGCGCCGATCACCCAGATGACCTGCATCACGGTGACGATGGCGCCGCCGGCTTCGGGGATGCCCCCTGGCGCGAACGACGCCGACGTGGAAACCACCGCGCACTCGATGAAAATCAACCACGCGCCGCGCGTGAACAGGAAGCGCGCGAGCTGGCCGCGGCTTCGTCGCCCCGCAACCAGTCCGGCGCTGGTGCCGGCCAGCCACACGAACACCGGCGCGCAGAAGTGCGTGATCCAGCGGGTCGCAAACAGGCCGACTGTGACGTTGGGGTTCGCCATCGGATCCTGTTCGGCGGCAGCCATGAAGAAATCGCGCACGTGATCGATGGCCATAATCACGATGACCAGACCGCGCACCATGTCGATCGACGACAGACGATAGGCGCGCTGATCGCGGAGCGGGGGTGCGGCAGGAGCGCGGGCCGGGAACTCGACGTCGGCAGAGACAGGCATACGGTGGCCCGATTCTACGTGTCCGCCCGCTCTTCGAGAACAACCTTGACGTCCACCAGCGGGGAGGTCTCGCTGGGCGCGCATCGGCCCGCCGACACGCCCCACAGCGCCTGCGAACAGGAATGTCAGAAAGGGTGCCGAATGGCGAACGAATCGTCGACCAACACGCCGGCCCAGAACACCGCCACGCCGGCGGCGGCGACCAGTAGAACGCGCCGGAACGTCGGCATCCACATCGTCAACCAGCCACCCTGCTGATGCCCGCCTGACCTTGTCGGCGGCAGTTCGCCTGCGGCATGTCCTGGACGGCGCCGTCTGCGCGATCCAGTTCGAGTGGAGCGACCCAGAGTCCGGAGCGTTGACCGGCGCTCTCGGGGGTTGCGGCTGCGGTCGACAAAAAGATCGCGAATGCTCAATCACACCTCCGCCGAGCAGTCCCGTCACAAGGCCGCCCGCGTAGGCACGTTGTCGATATGGCCGCCAGGCATCAGAGGTCGCTGTCGCGACAGCCGCTGGATGTCGTTTCGGATCGACATCGGATCTGCGCTTGCCGACCACGGGCTCGTCTGGCGACGTCATCTCCGCGCATATCGTATGACCGCGGGATATTCTTGGGCCGACATGCCTGCCATCCTGCGCGCCACCACGCCATTGCTCGACATCGCGTACGAAAGCTCGGGTCCCGAGGACGGGACCCCGGTGCTGCTGGTGCACGGATGGCCTGACGATGTCAGGACTTACGACGGCGTCGTGCCGGCGCTGCACGGGGCCGGATTTCGCACCGTTGCGCCGTGGCTGCGCGGCTTCGGACCGACGCGATTCTTGTCGCCGGCGACGCCGCGGTCCGGGCAGATCGCAGCGATGGCGCAGGACATGCTGGACTTCGCCGATGCGGTGGGCCTCGATCGATTTCGGATCGTCGGCCACGACTGGGGCGCCCGCATCGCGTACTTTCTTGCCTCGATCGCCCCATTGCGTGTGGTCCGAATGGCGACGCTCTCGCTCGGCTGGGATCCCGGCGCGTTGAAGACGCCGGGGTTCGAGCAAGCGCGAAACTTCTGGTACCAGTGGTTCATGGCCACTGAACGCGGCGCCGAAATCGTCAATCGCGACGGCATGGCGTTCGCCAGATTTCTGTGGACGACGTGGAGCCCGCCACAGTGGTTCAACGAGGCGGCGTTCGCCGAGACCGCGCGATCGTTCGAGAATCCGGACTGGGCGGCGATCACACTGCACTCGTATCGGGTGCGGTGGGAGGAAGCGGAGCCCGATCCTCGTTACGATGACCTGGAAGCGCGCCAACGAGCGGTCCGTACCATCAAGGTGCCGACACTGCTGATCCACGGCGCCGACGACCGCTGCGTCGCGGCAGCGACCTCAGACGGAAAAGCCCGCAACTTCACGGCGGATTACGAGCGGCGCGTGATTCCGGGCGTCGGCCATTTTCCAACCCGAGAAGCGCCCGAAACAGTGGCTGCGTGGCTGGTGGAATGTCTGCGGCGTGAGTGATACGCAGCGGGTGAGTGCGCCGCGGGGATCGCTCCCCACGGCCTGTCAATCATCGCACGCTGACCGTTCCGATCATGCCGGGATGGATCGTGCAGTGGTAGGTGAAGGTTCCAGCAGTCGGGAAGGTCCGATTAAAGGTCGCGCCGGGGTTGATCGTCCCCGAGTTCCACGAGCCATCGTCGCCAGTCGATGTGTGTGCCTCGGTGTCGTTGTTGGTCCACGTGATGGTGCCGCCGGGCGCAATCGAAATCGGGTTGGGCGCGTAGGCCGTAGTAGTTAACGTCGATGACCCTCGGACGATCGAGACCGGCGTGCCGGTGATGTTGCTTCCACCCGAAGGCGACGAGGGCGATCCACAGCCAACGCTCAAGCCGATCAGTCCGGCCACAATGCTCAGTCGAAGTCTCATGCTTTTCTCCATTCGATGTGTCAGGGCAAAGTCGTTGCCATGTTCACATGCCGCCGCGCCGCGAGTTCTCCGAGCGAAATCCTCTGACCACGCACTCCCGGGTTCCGAAAAATCGAAGTCCTTTCTGACGGCGTAACGTTCTGCGCCAGGATCCAACGGCTGCTGTCCACAGCCCCGGGCTAGAATACAGCCGAGTTAACCTTGGCACTCCCCGCCGGCACGCGCTTCGGTCCGTACGAAATCGTTTCCGCCCTCGGCGCCGGCGGCATGGGAGAGGTCTACAAGGCGCGCGATCCGCGCCTCGATCGATTCGTCGCCATCAAAGTGCTGCCGACCGCCTTCGCCAAGGACGCCGATCGGCTTGCCCGATTCGAACGCGAAGCCAAGGCCGTGGCGGCGCTCTCGCACCCGAACATCCTGTCGATCTTCGATGTCGGCACCCACGATGGCCACGCCTATGCCGTCATGGAACTGCTGGACGGCGAGTCGCTGCGCGAACGCCTCTCGCAGGGTCCGTTGCCGGTGCGCAAGGCGACCGATTGCGCGATTCAGGTCACTCGCGGTCTCGCAGCGGCGCACGACAAAGGGCTCGTCCATCGCGATCTCAAACCTGACAACGTCTTTCTGCTTCCTGACGGGCGCGTCAAGATTCTCGATTTCGGCCTGGCGCGCACGGTGGCGGCGAGCGACCGGCCAAGCGATAGCGCGACCGGGGAAGCGACGGTGTTTTCGGCACGGACCGATCCCGGCACGGTGATGGGCACGGTCGGCTACATGGCGCCCGAGCAGGTGCGTGGACAGGCGGTCGATGGACGCGCCGACCTGTTCGCGCTGGGCACGGTCCTTTACGAGATGCTCGCCGGGAAGCGCGCCTTCGAACGCGATACGGCCGCCGACACGATGACGGCGATCCTCAAAGAGGATCCGCCGGACTTCGACCGCACGCGCGCCGACATTCCTCCGGCGCTCGATCGCATCGTCCGTCACTGTCTCGAGAAAAACGTCGTCGAACGTTTTCAGTCGGCGCGGGACGTGGCGTTTGCGCTCGACGCACTGTCGGGCAGCGCCCCGATGGTGGCGTCCGTCAGTGGGCCGGTTACGGTGGCGCCAGAGAAGAAATCCCGCCGCGCCGTCGGCGTGGCGATTGCGGCGCTGCTGATCGTCGTTGCCGGCGCTGCCGGAGGGTTTGCCGGTCGCATGACCGCACCGAAGAACGCGCCGCCGCGCTTTCTCGTCAAGACCTTCGAACCGCAATCGATTGTCAACGCGCGGTTCATGCCCGACGGCAAAGGGATTGTGTTCAGCGCCGCGCGCACCGGCAACGCCGCCCGTCTCTATCAACTGCAACCGGGGCTGGCCGAGTCGCGATCCTTCGGGCCGCCCCGGACGCACCTGCTGTCGGTGTCTTCGAAAGGCGAGCTCGCGGTTCTCACCAATGTGAGCCTGATTGGCCAGCGGTTGTTCAAGGGCACGCTGGCACGAATGTCGGTCGACGGCAGTCCACGCCCGTGGATGGAAAACGTCCGCGAAGCCGATTGGAGTCCGGATGGCGCCACGCTCGCCATCGTCCACGAACAGGGCTCGCGGGACCGGCTCGAGTATCCAATCGGCACGGTGCTGTACGAAACGACGGGTTACGTGAGCGATCCGCGCGTCTCGCCCGACGGCACGCTGGTGGCGTTCATGGATCATCAAGCCCGATTCGACGATCGCGGCTGGGTGAAGGTCGTCGATCGCAACAAGAAGGTCACGACACTGGCCGGTGAGTTCTGGGGTGAGGAGGGATTGGCCTGGTCGCCCGATGGCTCGATGATCTGGTTTGGAGCCAATCGCCACGAGTCGAACGACAAGGATGCCGGTGACCTTTCCTACCAGATCCATTCGGTCGCGCTCGCGACACCCATGACGTCGTTGTCGTCGTTTACCACTCCGGGAGACTTCACGATTTACGACGTGGCCGCCGACGGTCGCTGGCTGGCGTCACGCGAAGACATTCGGCTCGGCGTCGGCGCTCATCTGGCTGGCGACCACGCCGACCGTGATTTGTCGTGGCTGAATCAGAGCTGGACGCCGCGTTTGTCGCGGGACGGCACGCGACTCTTGTTCAGCGACGGCACGGTCAGCGCGAATTACGGTGTGGTGTGGCGCCCCACCGACGGGTCGCCGATTGTGCGCCTCGGCGAGGGCAACAACCTGAGCTGGTCACCAGACGAATCATGGGTTCTGACACAGATATTTTCGCCGCCGCAACTGCTGCTGTACCCGATGGGCGCGGGTGAGCCGGTGAAGTTGAAGCGCGGCACCATCGCCGAGTATCAGAACGCGCTGTGGTTTCCAGACGGCAAAAGCCTGCTCGTCGTCGGCAATGAGCCAGGCAAACAGACGCGTTCGTACCGGCAGGAGATTCCCGACGGCGAGCCGAAACCGATTCTCGAAGACGGTATTTTTGTCGTGGCGCTGACGCCCGATGGCCGGACCGCCCTGGCGCTCGACCACGAACGGGTGTGGCGATGGTATCCGCTCGACGGAGGGCCGCCGCGCCTCGCTGCCGGCATGACCGACATGACCGATCCGACGACGAGCGTGGCCGGATGGAGCGAGAACGGCAAAGAGATATTCATGATTAGCGGCAAGGACGTGCCGGTGCAGGTCGATCGGATCGATATTGCGACCGGCGAACGAAAACTGTTGGTGGAAATGGCACCGATGGATCGAGTCGGCACCTTCATTTTCACGCCGTTCTCGGTGTCGAAAGACGGGGCTCAGTACGCCTACAGCTACCTGAAGCGGCTCTCCACGCTGTTCGTCGTCGAACCGGTGCGCTGATCGTCGATTACTGTTCTTTCGGCGCCACGTAACTCTTGCGGGCGCGCGATTTCAGTCCGTTCTGATTCAGCCGCACTGCGATTTCATGCACTTTGCCGTCGCGTTTGGTGGGCGCGAACCCCAGTAAGTACTGCGAGTGCAGTTCGTCGGCCACGTCGCTGAAGGCCGCGCCGAGGTCCTGTCCGAAGCGGATCTCGATGTAGCCGCCGCCGGTTTCTTCGGCCACGCGCGCCAGCCCCGGATCCGGCAAGTCGGCCATCAGCATGGCCTGAAGACCGCCCGGCCCGATCCCCGGCTGCATCGGCCGGGCGCCGCGGCTGCGCATGCCGACCGCGTAGATCATCACATCGTCGCGCCGGGCGCGGTCGATGATCTCGGCTTGACTGACGGGACGCTGCCGAAAGCTGATCGGGCCGCTGTCTTTCCCGTCGCTCAACACCAGGATCACCGGCCGCCGGTCGTCCTTGTCGTCCCTCTTCTTGAACGTCTCGAGCGCGTCGTCGATGCCGCGCCACAGCGGCGTCGGCGCGTCCGGCGCGATCGTGGAGGGGAGCGCCGCCCGAAGTTCGTTGGCATCGTGCGTAAAAGCCGGGCTAATCGTCACGTCGTTCCCGAACGAACCGACACGGGCGACGTCGTTGGGAGAGAGGCGCGCGAACAGCTGCGTGCTGGCGTCGCGCAGTAATGGCAGATTGCCGGCCATGCTGCCCGACACGTCCAGCATCACGATGAGCCCGACCGGTTGCGGCGTGTTGTCGAACTGCGTGATCGGCTGCGGCTTCCCTTCGTCGCGCACCTCGAAGTTGTCGCGGTTCAGCGACGTCACGAGGCGGCCGCTCTTATCGGTGACCGTGACGAAGACCCGAACGACGTCGCTCGAGCCCCGGAAAACCGGCTGCTGCGCCCGGAGGGCAAAGCTCGCGGCAACACACCCGACGAGGGCCGAGAACAAGAGAGGGCGATTCATGCGTGCATTCCAACGTTCTCAGGCGGGCACCATCTCCACTGATATCACATTCGGGCTGATGCCGCTCGCACCCTTCTAGCCGCCTTCTGCCGGCCGGGCGACAGGCTGAAGCCTGTCGCCTACAAATGTGCGGATCCATGATTGTTGGCTCGGCGGTCGACCGCGGGACCGCTGCCGCCGGAGAGATTGCGTGCGGTGTTGATCAGCATGACGTGCGAAAAAGCCTGCGGAAAGTTGCCCAGCAGCCCTTTCGTGCCGCCGTCGAATTGTTCGGCCATCAGCCCGACGTCGTTGCGCAGAGCGAGCAGCTTTTCAAATATGCGCACCGCATCGTCATGCCGCCCCTGCAGCGAGTAGTTGTCGGCCAGCCAGAACGTGCACGCAAAGAACACGCCTTCGCCGGGTGGCAGTCCGTCAATATCTTCGTGGGTGCGATAGCGACGGACGAATCCGTCAACCATCAGGTCGCGTTCGATCGCCTGGACGGTGCCGCGCATACGCGGATCGTTGGCGTCGATGAAGCCGACCAGCGGCAGCATCAACAGGCTGGCGTCGGCCTCTGTCGAGCCGTAGTACTGCGTGAACGTGTTGCGCTTCTTGTCGAATCCTTCCGTGCAGATCCGCTCGTGCATCGTGTCGCGCGTGCGACGCCACTCGTCAACCGGACCGTCGAGATTGAAGCGTTCGGCGGCTTTGATGGCTCGGTCGAATGCCACCCAGGCCATGGCTTTCGAGTGCACGAAATGCCGCCGCGGGCCGCGCACTTCCCAGATTCCCTCATCCGGTTCGGTCCAGGCACGGCCGAGGAACTCCATGAGCGCCCGCTCGAACGCCCACGCGGCTTTATCCACCGAAATCCCGCGGCGGCGGCCGAGATGCAACGCATCCATCAGCTCACCGTAGACGTCGAGTTGAAACTGTTGAACGGCGGCATTGCCGATGCGGACCGGTCGGGAATTGGCGAAGCCCGGCAACCACTCCAGCTCGAGCTCGGTCAGACGACGTTCACCGGCGACGCCGTACATCGTCTGCAGGGAGGCGGGATCGCCGGCGGCGGCGCGCAGCAGCCAGTTGCGCCACGCCGTGGCTTCTTCGGTATAGCCGCCGATGGTCAAGGCGTACAAGGAGTAGGTCGCATCGCGCAGCCAGCAGTATCGATAGTCCCAGTTGCGAACGCCGCCGATTTTTTCCGGCAGCGACGTCGTCGGCGACGCGACGATCCCGCCCGTGGGCGCGTAGGTAAGTGCCTTCAGGGTGATCAGCGATCGCACGACTTCGTCGCGCCAGCCGCCGTCGTACGAACCGGCGGCGACCCAGTCGCGCCACCATTTCGTGGTGTCTTCGAGCGCTTCGAGTGGCTTCAGCGGAGACGGCGCCGGTTCGTGCGACGGATGCCACATCAGCACGAAGCAGACACGTTCGCCAGCCTTGACGGTGAAGTCCGCTCGCGTCGTCAGATCTTTGCCGACCGTCGGCACATCGGACCAGAACGCGAGGGTGTCGGGTCCGGCAATGGCGCCGAGGTGATCGTCAATCTTTCGCACCCACGGCACGACACGGCCGTAGTCGAACCGGATGATGAGCTCCATCTGCACGGCCACCTCGCCGCGCAGTCCTTCGACGATGCGGATGACGTCGGGTTCGCGGTGGCGCGGCGGCATGAAATCGATGACGCGGATGGCGCCAGCGTCGGTCTCGAAATCGGTCTCGAGGATCAGCGTGTCGGTGCGATAGCGTCGAGCGGACGAGCGCAGGCCTGACGCTGGCGCGATCGACCATCGCCCGTGCGATCGGTTGCCGAGGAGCGCCGCGAAGCACGCGCCCGAATCGAAGCGCGGAAGGCAGAGCCAATCGATCGAGCCGTTCCGGCTGACCAGCGCGGCGCTGTGCGTGTCGCCGATGAGCGCGTAGTCTTCGATACGCGAAGGGGCTGAATCGAGCGCGTTGTCCATTACTCGATTGTCATGCGGGCGGGCTCGAGTTCTGAAGCACCGAGAGGCCACAGCTCAGCCATATGGTTGCGATCCGTGCTATTTCTGGAGACCGTGTTGTTCACGTATCGTTCGATCCTGTCCGCTCCTGCCGCGACGGTCTTCAGCTGGCACGAACGCCCGGAGGCTCTGCTCGATTTGATGCCCTCACGCCGCTTGATGCGGCTTGAAAGCCAGTCGGGCGGCCTGCACGACGGAGGCGTGGTGACGCTCGCCATCGGAATCGGGCCCCTGCGTGTGCGATGGAAGGCGCGGCACTTCGGCTACCTCCGCAACCAGCAATTCTGCGACGAGCAGGTGAGCGGACCGTTCGCCCTCTGGCGGCACACCCACCGGTTTGAAGCGCTCGGCGCGAATCAAAGCGTCTACGAGGATCGTGTCGAATGCGCTCTGCCCGGCGGAGCGCTGCTCAATCGGCTCATTGAACCTCTGTTACGCGCGATGTTGACACGTCTGTTCGCGCGCCGGCACGCCGTCGTCCGCGCATCGCTTGGGTACGCCTCGTGAAACGACGCGTCGTTGTTAACGATCGGATGCAGCGTGGCTATACCTATTACCGGACCGAGCCGATCGGCCGTCGTTTCGCATCGGATTTCCGGCCCGAGCTCACGCCGCGACAAATGCTGCAGTGCGGCGTGTTTGGCGGGAAATACATGACGGATTGCCGCGGCGAATTTCCGGCCAGCTGGTTCGTTCGTGCGAAGCTCTGTGCCACTCACCACGACAGACGCGTGAACTACTTCGGCGTGAATGCCTCCCAGTCGCTCGCCGCCTGGCGGCGCAACGGCTGGATCCGTCCGCAGGATCCACGCGGATGGTTTCAGTGGTACTGCCGCTACTACATGGGCCGCCGCTCCGCGGACGACGCGCGGCAGATCCGGCGATGGAGGGCGATTGCCCGGCATGTGGCGGCGATTCGCAAGAACTGCGAACCGCTCGATCTCGAGTGCCGCCGTCGTCAGCGGCAGGCCGTTCTCCATTGGGCGTATGACAGCCGGAAGATCTAGCGACAATCTGAAATCGGAGCCGTTCTCGATCGGCACGGCCCCGATCCCAGCGTTCCGTCCGTTCAGTCGATCCCGCCCTGCACATCCTTGTCTTCGTCGTCCTCGGGCTCGTCGATCTCTTCGTCCGAGTCGTTGGCTTCGGACGGCTCGTCGAGCGGTCCCGGAATGAATTCCTCGTCGTCGTTGCGATCCTTGCGCGGCGCGTCGTTCTGATCGTCGATCTGTTCTGGGTCCATGGGCGTTACCTCGGCTCGCGACTTCAGCAAGCGACGTGCCGCGAGGAAATGCGTGGAGCGGTGGGCGATGAACCGCGGTGACGACCGGCGGTAAGCCGTCCCGGCGCTAACAGTGGATGAGCAGTACATCGAATTGAGTAATGAAGCGCCCACGTCGCGGTGGCGGGAGCGTTTTTCGCAATCAAACCAGCCCTGCCATACCAACATCGGCACCGTTTCTGCTGGCAGACGTCTTGCCCTGATCACTCCAGAAGGATTACTTGGCCAAGCGTTCCATCGAGACCAGACGATTCCGTGTGCCTCCCGGGCGCCGCTTGACGCTGGAGAAATACGATCCGGCCGATACCTATCCGTTCGAGACGAGCAAAGGCACGCGACGCCTGCTGCAGCGACGCGTGAGACGGCTCTACGAGCTGACCGAATTGCTGTATGCGCAGAACCGCTGGTCCGTGCTGTTCATCTTTCAAGCGATGGACGGAGCGGGAAAAGACAGCGCGATCAAGCACGTGATGCGCGGGCTCGATCCCAAGTCGACCCAGGTCTTCAGCTTCAAGTCGCCGTCCACCGAGGAGCTGAAGCACGATTTCATGTGGCGCTGCATGAAGGCGCTTCCTGAGCGCGGCCGCATCGGCATCTTCAACCGCTCGTACTACGAGGAAGTCCTGGTCTCGCGCGTCCATCCCGACCTGATCGAGCGCCAACATCTGCCCAAGCCGCTTGTGAACGGCCACCTGTGGCACGACCGCTACGAGGACATCAAAGCCATCGAGCGGTATCTGGCGCGCAACGGCACCGTGATTCGGAAGATCTATCTGAATGTCTCGAAAGCCGAGCAGCGGCGGCGGTTTCTCGAGCGTCTGCACGATCCCGCGAAGAAGTGGAAGTTCTCGGTCAACGACGTCAACGAACGACTGCGCTGGAAGGAGTACATCGCGGCCTACGAAAAGGCGATGTGCGCCACCAGTACCGCCGAGGCTCCGTGGTACATCGTGCCCGCCGATCACAAGTGGTTTACGCGGCTGGCGGTGGCGGCCATCGTGATTGAGACGCTCGAAAGCCTCAACCTCCACGTGCCGGTGCTTTCGGGCCGCGATCATCGTGCGCTGCGGCACGCGAAACGCCGGCTGCGCGCGCCGTGAGGGGACGGCCTGACGGCCGTCCCCTACAGTCGTCTCCGTCGTCTCCCGCGTCCTGTACTTAGCCGGACGCGCGGAATGACCGGACGAGATCCTCGATCGCCTTGATCAGCGCCGGGGCCGGCGTGTCGCCTCCGGCGATGAGTTGAAATGTCGAGTAGGTCCCGGTGAGAAATCTGACCGTGCCGTAGACGTGCTGCAGCGGGTAGCCGGGCTGAAATGCGCGCTCCTTGTCGAACGTGACCGTGTCGCCGTTGACCCGGCATTCGACGACATGCGGACTGTCGTTGCGGAGCAGATCGGTTCCGCCAATGGCGTCGCGCTCTTGAGGACGGAGCGACGCGAACGCGGGCAGCGCCGGGTCGAGGTGACGCGGCGCCGCGAGTGCCGCGCAGAAATTGGTCAGCGTCAGCCGCGGCAGTTGCGACACGACGCGGGAGCGAAGCGGCTCCGGGAAGATTTCGAGCGTCAGGCTGTCGTAGAGCCCGCCGAGCGCCTGCAGATCGACCAATGGAAATCCGCGGGTCACGACCGGCTCGCCTCCGAAGCGCGCCGGGAAGGATGAAAACCTGAATGAGGCGACGCGGTCGAGAGACCCGTCGGCCGTCCCTGGACCGATTGAGCCGTAACTCGCCGGGTAGGAAAAAGTAAACCGGCCGGCCGGATCGCGGTACATCGTCGCGGGCACCGCCGGCTGCACCAGCGAGGCGGCCAGCGCGGCAAAAAGCAGGGACCGAGTCACGCTCTCAATTCTACGTTTCCACTAAGCTGGTAACGGATGGCTGAGAACATCCATTTCGCCGCCGTCCCGGACTGGAAGGCCGCACAGGCCATGCTGACGTTCGAGCCGCGCCAACCGACCATTCCGGCGGGCCTCGAACCGGCGCGGCTGAGGATCTTCGTGCGCGATCACAAGATGCGCGAGCTCGCCGTCGCCGAGCGCACGCTCGAGGCGTTCTACACCGGCTTCGTATTCACTCAGTCGCGCAAAGGGGTCGAGGAAGCGCGACGGCTTGCGCTCGACGTTTCGTACGGCCGCGACCGCCAGGAGGCATCGATCGGCGGCCACGCCGCCCGCGCTTACGAGCTTGGTCCTGAACCAGAGCCGGACGACATCGATGGGCGCCCGCCGTCAGTCGTCACCTGGCACGACGGGGAGATGTTTTTCTTCCTGGCCAGCGGCGAGATGCCGGTCGCTGAATTGATTCCGATTGCCGCGTCGATATACGCGCCTCGAACGTAGTGTCCGGCTTTAGCCGGACCTCGAATCTTGCGGCTTTAGCTCACCCGTAGTACGGTCAATTGATGGCCCTTGATCTCACGGCTCTCGGCACGACTGCCGGCAGCTACGCCTCGCGCCAGCCTCGGGAGATCCTCGAGCTCGCGCTGACGGAATACTCGCCCGACATCAGCCTCGCGTTCAGCGGCGCCGAAGATGTGGCGCTCATCGACATGGCGTCGAAAATCGGCCTGCCGTTCAAGGTGTTCGTGCTCGACACCGGTCGTCTTCACCCCGAAACGTATCAGTTCATCGAAAAAGTCCGGGCCCACTACGGCATCACGATTGAAGCCGTGTTCCCGCAGCCCGACGCCGTTCAGGCGCTCGTGCGCGAGAAAGGGCTGTTTTCGTTTTACGTGGACGGCCACAAGGAATGCTGCGGGATCCGGAAGGTGGAGCCGCTGATGCGCGCGCTCGCGCCGCTCCGCGCCTGGGTCACCGGCCAGCGCAAGGATCAGAGCCCCGGCACGCGCGCCGACGTCCCGGTCATCCAGCTCGATCGTACGTTCGGCACACCCGACAAACCGCTGGTGAAATTCAATCCGCTCAGTTTCTGGTCCTCGAAGCAGGTGTGGGGCTACATCCGCGATCACGACGTGCCCTACAACGCGCTCCACGATCGCGGCTTCATCTCGATTGGCTGCGAGCCGTGCACGCGGCCCACCAACCCCGGTCAGCACGAACGGGCGGGTCGGTGGTGGTGGGAAGAGGAAACGAAGAAAGAGTGCGGGCTACACGCGGGGAATACTGCTCGAATTGGGTAATTGCCTAATCTGGTAATTGAGTAATGGCTGCCAATTACCCAATTACCCAATTACCCAATTCCTGAACCGCTCAAATTCCCCCAATGTCCTCGACGTCGATGGACTGCGCCTGCTCCGCGGCCGTCATCTTCTTGTCGAACCGGTCGCGCACCAGCTGCAGCACGCTGACGTAAATCGCCACGCCGTCGTCGTCGCGGACGATGAAGAAAGGCGCGCGATCGACGCCGTGATCGCGGCTGAGCACCATCCCGTGGCTGTTGTGGTCGTCCTCGTGCGCCCAGACGATCTCTTTGACGTGTTCCCAGAGGCCGCGCGACTGCAGGTGAGCCGTGGCTTCCTGACACTTACGGCACTCGGTCCCGTCCGCCAGCCGCTTCTTGACCATCGTGATGTGCATGGCCTGCTTCCTTACGCGATCGATCATGCCACCTTTACGACGCGCAGAGCAAAGCTCTGGGTGCGAGACCCACCTTGCGGACTGGTCGTGGTGGGGCCATAACTGGCAGAATCCCAACTTATGAAGACACGGGTGGTAGTGCTTGGCGCCGGTTTCGGCGGCCTCGAACTGACGACGATCCTTGCCGAGACCCTTGGCGACGGCATCGACATCATCCTGATCGACAAGGGCGATGCCTTCGTTTTTGGCTTTTCAAAACTGGACGTGATGTTCGGGCACCAGACGGCGGCAGCCGTCCATCACCCGTACCGGGAGATCGTGAAGCCCGGCGTACGGTTCGTGCAAGCGATCATCGAATCGTTCGATCCGGTCGCCAGACGCGTCGTCACCGCGCAGGGGACCTTCGAGGCGGACGTCCTCGTCGTCGCCCTCGGCGCCGACTACGACATCGCTGCCACGCCCGGTCTGGCCGAGGACGGCCACGAGTTCTACACGGTCGCCGGCGCCATTGCCGTCCGCGACCTCCTTCCACGATTCGAGCGTGGGAAGGCGGTGATTGGCGTGTGCGGCAAGGCGTTCAAATGTCCGCCTGCTCCCAGCGAAACCGCGTTTCTTCTCCACGACTTTCTTACGGAGCGCGGCCGCCGCGGCGCCACGGAAATCTCCGTCGTGATGCCATTCGGCGTGCCGGTGCCACCGTCTCCGGAAACCTCGCGGGCGATTCTGTCCGCGTTTGCCGAGCGCGGGATCACATTCGTCAAGGATTCGCTGGTGAAGGCTCTTGATCCGCAGCGGAAAGCCGCGCTCCTCAGCGATGGGACGGCGTTGCCGTACGACTTGTTTCTCGGCATTCCCGTCCATCGCGTACCGCAGGTGGTGGTGGAGTCGGGCCTCGCGTCGCACCCGCACGACTGGGTGCCGGTCAACAAGGAGACGCTCGAGACGCCCATCGCAGGCGTCTATGCCATTGGCGACGTGAACGGTGTCGGCACACCGAAAGCCGGCGTGTTTGCCGAGGGCGCGGCACGCGTGGTCGCGGCCGCCATCATCGAACGGATGCGCGGAGGTCAGTCGCCTGAGGCCTACAAAGGCCAGGGCTCGTGCTATGTCGAGTTCGGTCACCAGCAGGTCGGCCGCGTCGACGTCGACTTTTTCAGCGGACCGAAACCGTCGGGGACTTTTCAGCCGCCCTCGACGGTACTGGCCGCTGAGAAAGCCGAGTTCGGATCCAGAAGGCTCGAGCGCTGGTTCGGACGTCCGCGCTCTTAAACGTCTTGTACTCTTCTTCGATCTCGGGTACTTTGTCACGAGCGCTCGGCAGCCGCGGTATTCACTGCGCGACTGTCGACTGTCGATTCGCGACTCCGGACTGGGACTCGCGACTCGCGACTCGCGACTGAGAGGTTGCCGCATGTCCGAAGGCTTCGGCGCTCGACTGCGCCGGCGGCGCGAAGAACAACAGATTGCTCTGGGCACGATCGCCGAGCAAACGAAGATCAAACAATCGCTCCTCGAAGCGCTGGAGCGCGAAGACATCTCACATTGGCCGATGGGGATTTTCCGCCGCGCGTTTGTCCGCGCCTACGCCCACGCCATCAATCTCGATCCCGATGAGGTCGTCCGCCAGTTCGTCGAGACGTTCCCCGAGCCCGTCGAGGTCGTCACGACCGCGGCGCTGGCAGCTGCGGCCGACCAGGTTCGGGGAAGCGCCCCGCCCAACCGCCTGCGATCGCTGATCAGTTCCGCCGTAGGCTCCTTTTCGCGTCGTCAACGTCCCGAAACCGGCACCGACACCAGCATTGCGCCTCGACGAGACGAGTCAGCCGACGAGCTGATCGATCCGGTGGACGTGGAGCCGGTCGATCACGAGCGCTATCTTCCGCGTGGCTTGAGCCAGATGGAGAACGCGCTGGATCTGATTTCGGCGGCCGGGCGCTCGCATGTCCAGCCGGAGCCAGATCTCGATCTCGTTGCCCTCGCCGAGCTGTGCAGCGAGTTCGCCAGGGTCGAGGATCCCAACGACGTCCGTCCGCTGCTGCGGCACGCCGGGACGATCGTCAACGCGATTGGGGTCGTAGTCTGGGTGTGGGACCCTGTCATGGAGGAGCTGCGGCCGGCAATCACGGCCGGCTATGCCGACGCGCTCGTCGCGCAGTTGCCCAACGTGCGAAAAGACGCGGACAACGTGACCGCCATGGCGTTCCGGTCCGGACAGGCCAGCTCGATTGAAGGCGACGGGCAGGTCTGTGCGCTTGCCGTGCCGCTGCTGGTCCCGGCCGGGTGCGCGGGGTCAGTGTCGTTCGAGCTTCACGGCACATCGCCAGGTCAGGCCGTGCGAGCGGCCGCCACGATTGTCGCCGCCCAACTCTCGCAACTGATTGGCGGCTCCCAGGCCGTCGGCGTCGAACTACCGTCGCTCGCAGTCTCTCATTCGCGTCTGGCCTGCTGAGCCCTCGACCTTCCCACGTCGTAGCGGTCAGCCTCTATCATCTGTAGCGGCCGGCCTTTAGGCCGGCCGAACGACACGCTGCAGCCAGCCTTCTCCACACCTCTGAGACCTCCCGTAGTTCGTTCCGTCGGTGACCCACGTTAACTAACAGCGGCGTCCCGATTCACCAGGGGGGAACGATGACAATCTCTGCACATTCGTTACGTCCGGCGCGAAACGTCGCCGACGAGACCCCGACTCCGCCAGCCCATCCGCAGCACCGGACAACGCTGGGATTGGCCAGGAAGTTCTACCGCCCGAGGCTCGGCGTCCTCGAGTCGGTCTCCGCATTCGTCGTATTCGCCCTGTGGCTGTGCATTTTCGCCGGCGGCATCCTGGTGGATACCGAGCCGTACCGCGTCGCAATCAGTTCAGGCGGAGCCGACTTACTCAGAAACGAGCCGATGAAAGGGACCCCAGGGTTTTCGGCTTCAGCCCCCGCCATGCCTTCTGCCCAAGCGCTCCATGCAGCGCCAGGCAAAGTGACTTCGTGGACCGTGGTGCTCCTCTGCTTCCTACCGCTGAACCTGGTCTGGGTCTGCGCCGCGGCCAGCGCGCTCGGCGCCTTCGGCAACCGCGCCAATCTCGGGAGCGATCAGCGCGACACGCGCTCGCGCGACGACAGCAACCCTTACCTGTCCGCGGTTCTCCGGGGTTTTTTCGCGTATCTGTTCATGACGTCCGGCTTGTTGCTGTTGGATGATGCGCCGTTTTCGCATCCTTCGCCCGGGCAGTACATCCGTCTCGCCGGCTTTCTCTCGCTGTTGTGCTTCGTCGTCAGCTATCAGCCGCGTCTGTTCAATACGCTGATCGTGTGGGCGTTCCACCGGATCGAGGTCCGCGAAGGAAAGGATCCGGAACGCGAAGGAACTGAAACAGAGACGGTCCACGCCACGCACACGACGCTCGACGTGACGGCGCGGCACACGCCGAAGGACTGATCGCGTTACTTGACGAGAATACTGACTTCCGCGGTCCGCCCGAGTTCATCGCGGGCGCTGATGCGGTGCGTGCCCGACGCGAGCGGCCAGTCGAACGCCCGATCGGCCTGAACAGCGCCGACGCGCCGGCCGTCCACCGTCCACTCGATTTCGCCGGCGCGGCGATCGGCCATAGCACGGAGCGCCAACGCCTGGTACTGGCTGTGCAGGGTCGGGTCGATCAGATACACCGCGCCTGCCGGCGGGTTGACAATCGAGAAATGCGATTCCGTGGTGTCCGGCTTTAGCCGGACTGCTTTGGCACGCAGATCCTTCGAGTCCGGCTGAAGCCGGACGCCACTGAGGCCGTGTTCGGCGGCCCATTGCCGATAGGGCGCGGGCCACACCGTCAGCAGTCCGTCTTCGCTGGCGTGATGCCAGCTGCAGGGCACCGCCGCTGTTTCAGCAGGCAGCCACTCAGTGGTTTTCGTCGGACACCAGGCATTGGCGACCATGCCGGACAGCGCACAGATTTCGCGTCGTTCGACGTTGGCGGGAGCTGCCGCCAGCGGAACGCCGGCATTGTCCACATGCCCGGCCATGCGTCGCTCCGCCGCCAGCATCACGCCGTGAAAAATCGGACCCGCGCCGGTCACCCCCGATGAATTCCTCAGCGGTGAGCGATCGAAATTGCCCACCCACACGCCGACCGTGACCTCGCGCGTGTAACCGATGGTCCAGTTATCTTTGTAGCCCTCGGACGTTCCGGTCTTCACCGCGACCGGGAAAGGAAAATCGAGGTTGCCGCCGCGGCCGAACACGAATTCCCGGGCATCCGGATCCGAGAGGATGTCCGTGATCCAGAATGCCGCGCGCTCCGACATCACCCGCTCGGGGTCGGCCGCACGTTGAACCGGCTTCCAGCCATTGCCATCGTCGATCTGCCTGATCGCGGTCGCGCTCAACGGCAGGCCGTGGCGGGCTAACGTCGCGTAAGCCGTGGTCAATTCGGCGAGCCGGACTTCCGCGTTCCCCAGCGTGACGCCGAGCCCGTAATAGGAAGCGGTCTTGTCGAATGTCGAGAGTCCGACGCTCCTGAAGAAGCGAATCACCTTCGCGACTCCGAGGTCGGATGCGATCGCGACGGCGGGAACGTTCTCCGAACCCGCGAGAGCGCGGCGGATGAGCAGCGGTCCGCGATACTTGCCGTCGTAGTTGCGCGGACTGTAGACGACACCGGATTCCGCGGTGGCGAAGTACGACGGCACATCGGGCAGCACTGTCGCCGGACTTCGTCCTTCTTCGAACGCCAGGGCGTAGGTGAACGGTTTCAACGCTGATCCTGGTTGGCGCAGTGCCAGTGGACCGTTGATGGCGCCGCCGTGTTCGCCGTCGAAGTAATTGCCCGAGCCCTCCCAGGCCAGCCATTCCCCGCTTCGGTTGTCCAACACCACGACGGCGACGTTGTTCGCGCCGTGGCGATCGAGGTCGGGCCGCTGACTGCGAATGATGCCTTCGACGTCGCGCTGCAGATCGGCATCGAGTGTCGTCTGGATGCGCGCCGGCCGCGCCGGACCGCCGTCGGCCAGAACCATCTCGACGAAGTGTGGCGCGTTGAAGGACGGCGTATCGGTCGCCAGCGTCAATCGCTCTGCGCGTGCTTCCGCCGCTGCCTGAGCCGAGACCAGATGCAGCGACGCCATTCGATCGATCACGTGGTTGTGACGGCGGAGTGCGGAGCGCCAGTCGCGATGCGGGTTGAATGCCGATGGCCGCTGGGGGAGACCGGCGAGGAACGCCGACTGCGCCACCGTCAACTGGCTCGCGCTGGTCCCGAAATAGGCATGGCTGGCGCGCTCGACGCCGATGATCTGATTGCCATAGGGGGCGAGGCTCAAATACAACGCGAGAAGATCGCGCTTCGACAGCCGATGTTCGAGGCGAAGCGCAATGACTGCCTCACGCAGCTTGGCGGAAACGCTGCGCGATTCAGTCGAGCCGCCGGACTGCTTGCGAAGACGGGCCAGCAACAGTTTGGCCACCTGCTGCGTGAGCGTCGATCCACCCTCTTCGATCCGCAGCGCCCGCGCATCGCGAAGCGCCGCTCTGCCGATCGCGATCGGGTCGATGCCGGGATGACGCCAGAACCGCTGGTCTTCCGCCGCCAGCGTGGCGTTCACGACTCCCTCGGGCAACGCGTCGGGCGACAGCCGTGTGCCACGCGTGCCGTCCTTCGATCGCGTTTCGTAGAGCACGGCACCGTTGCGGTCCAGCACGGTTGTTGAAACCGATGCCGGATCGTCGAGCAATCCTTGCGGGAGTGGACCGAAACGCAGCCAGGCGAAGAGCGCCAAAGCGCTCACCACTAACGACACAAAGGACACAAAGACAGATCGCAGCCTCTTTGTGCTCTTCGTTGCGGTTGTGACCTTTGTGTCCATAGTGTCCTTTGTGGTGAACGCCGTGACGCTCAGCTCACCGCGTCACTTCGATCGTTGCCGTCTCGGTGCGTCCGAACACCTCTGGTTCGTACATCTCCTCGACGTGCGCCGGCGCCGTGCGGAAGGTGCCCGAAGTCGTCGCGCGCACGACGTACGAGAACTCGTGATGCCCTTCGGCGAGCCTGGTGGCGAACAGGCGCACCTGGTCGTCGTGGCGCTCGACGTGATCGAAGCCGCCACGCTGCCACCAGTTCCACCACGCGCCCTGCGCCTCATTCGTCCGCTGATCCGCGCTGAGCGTCGCGGCGGTCGTCGCGAACCACGACTCGACCGGTTCGAACCCCGCCGGCAGCGGATCGTTGACTGCCACGAAGCGCCGCTCCTTGCTCAGATCGAGCGACAGCGTCACGCGCACGAGATCGCCCGCCTTGTAGGAGAGCGTCGGCGCAGGCGAGATGCCGTTTTCGACGTACGGTGCGTAGTTGCGCCGGATGCGGAACCCGCTGTCGAGGCCATCCTGATAGAGACGGTCGGCGGCGTAGTTCAACCGAGCCACGTAGAACAGGGTGCCCGTGCCCTCGCGCGAGAACGACAGCTCGCGCTGCGTTCCGGGCGCGGCCTTGGCCGCCAGCGTGGCCATCGGGACATCGCGAATCGTGGACTCCGTGGATCGCCCCTGGAAGGTTTCGCGCGCGATCTCGTCGCTGGCCAGCTTGACGACGGCGTGGAAGTCGGGGACCTGGCTCTCGTATTTCCGGTAGTAGGCGACCAGCGCCTCCATGGCAACGGCGTTTTCCTGCGTGTTGCCCCAGCGTCCGTTCTTGCGGGCATTGAGCAGCCAGCGGACTGTCTGGCGCACCATCGTATCGGCGCTGTTGTCGCGCATCAGACTTCGCAGCGCAATCGCCGTCGACCTGATGTTCGAATTCCAGAACCACAGCAGATACGGGTCATTCAGCTCTTCGACGTGAGCGCTGCCGCCTTCCGGCAGAATGGCATTCATGATCCGGCGGTGCAGTTCGTCGACGCGGGCGCCGTTGGTTTCGCCCTTGGCGACGAGCGCGTCGAGGAGATACGCATGAGCGAAGACCGGCATGCGATCGAGTCGTTGATACAGCCGGTTGATGTTCGAATCCTGATTGCGGCCGCCTTCTGCCAGTACCTTCACGGCAAACGTCTGCCACGCCGTGTAAGCCGGCCACCACCCCTGATCCTGCGGATCGGGCTCCGCCAGTTCTTTCTCGAGGTAGGTGTAGGCGCGCTCGACGACGCCGTGGTCGAGGTCGTAGTTCAGCGCGGCCGCCTGGTTGAAGACGTGGAGGATGTAGGCGGTCAGGTACGGCGAGGTCGAGAAGCACGCGCCCTGCCAGTAGGAAAACCCGCCATTCGCACACTGGAATTTCGCCAGTCCGGTCAGCGTCGTCTGCGAAACGCTTCTCAGATTCTTCGGATCGATCCCCGGCAGACGAAACGCGTCGCCGAGGTCCGACGCCAGTAGCAGCGCAAACGCGCGTGACGCCTGCTGTTCCGCGCATCCGTACGGGTACTCGACGAGATACCGCGCGCCCTCGCCGAGACCAACCATCGCCGTCGACGACAGCTCGACATGCAGGCCGCCGAAGCCGGGCACGACTCCGGCCGGGATCGCGACGGTCTCCTTTGCCGATGGGCTGGCTTCGCCATAGGCGGCGACGCTCTCGGGCGACACCAGGATCTCGACCGGAATGGATTCCTCGAAGGCGTCGGTTTCGTCCCGCAGCCGTGCGCTCATCTGCACGCGGGCCCGTCCAATGGTCTTGGCGATGGCGCTGAACCGCACTTCAGCCGATCCGTTCGGCCCGATCTGAACGTTCTGGGCGGTGTTGCCGCGCACTTCGAGGATGCCCGGATCCAGGCTGCGCATGGTGACGACCGCGCTGCCGCCTTCGGCGAGCTGACTGTTGAGCACGCTGCCAAACAGCGCGCTGTCGCCGACCGCCATGAACCGTGGGAATGCCGACGTCAGCATCAACGGCTTGTTGATGCGAATCTCGCTTTCGCCAAAACCGAACCGCGATACCTTGTCAGCCGCCACCGCCATGATGCGATAGGTCGTCAACGACTCGGGCAGCTTGATGTCGGTGCTCGCCTTGCCGTTGGCGTCGGTGACAATCGAACCGAGCCAGAAGGCGAGCACGTTGAAATCCTTTCGCAGGGAGTTGACGCCGTTGTCGTCGCCGCCGCCGCCCCCCGACTCTTCGCCCTTGGGCACGGTAGCGCGCCGGCTGACGAGACGCTGACGGTTGTCGGTGTTGGTCACCTGCAGCGACTTCTCGACGTACACGGAGCGGAGCACGTCCGGCGTGCGGAACGCCGTGAGCGACAAGACGCCGTAGTCCACCGCCCACAGCGTCACTTCAGCGCTCGCCGGTTTGCCGGCCGCGTCCTTCACCTCGAGATCGATGTGCGCCGCGTTGGCGGGCCGATATTCGGTCTTGTTGGCGGTGACGCCGACCGTCAGCCGTTTGGTGGCGTCCTCGACCTTCAGCTCGGTGTAACCGATCCGGAACGACGGCTTGCCGGGATCGCTGCCGTCGTCTGGCGTGTCGTCTTTGGTCCGGCCTTTGACGAGCACCACCGAGACGAACAGGTTCGGAATGTCGTCTTCGCTGATCGGCACGGTGACGTACTGCTGCGTCGACGTCAGCTCGAACTGCCGGCGCGAGCGCACGCCTTCGCGCTCGGTCGTCAGCAGCGCCGTTGCGTGTTCCCACGGCGACTGGATCATGATCCGCGCCGAATCTCCCGGCTTGTAGGTGTTCTTTTCCGGAACGAGATTGATGCGATTGTGATCGAAGCGCTCCCACGCCGTGTAACCGGTGCCGAGGGAGTAGAAGCTGGTTTTGGTCGTCGTCGAATGGCCCTCGGCATCCTTCGCGACGGCGATGAGCTCGAAGAAACCGCCGGTCGGCAACGGAATCGCCAACGGCACCGGGTTGGCGGCCGTCGTCACCGTCCAGCTGCTGATCTCGTTCGTTGTTCGCGTCGTCTCCCAGGTGTAGAAGCCCTGACCTTCGGCGCGGCGAACGCTGTTCCACTGAATCTGCCGCAGCTTCAATTGAACGCCGACGCCCGGAACAAGCGCCCCGTCGTTTGTCACAGCGACGACAGACGTCTGCACGCCGGCTCGCTGATCAAGGAAGAACGACGGGGCCAGGACGCCGATGTACCACGGCGCCGGATGCACGACGAGGGTGGCGCGGCCGGCGATGTGCTGCCGCGACAGGTCCTCGACGTCTCCTTCAAACGTGTACTGATACGGCCGCCCCTGACCGACCGCAGTCGTCATCGTCGTCGTGAACTGACCGTTGCCGTCGAGCACGGTGTCGGCGCTGCCGACCGTTTCCGGTCCAAGTGTTCCATCGCAGTCACCCCCAAACGTGAATCGCGTATCGGTGAAGTGCGCGAAAATCGTTTCCGGCGCCGAGCACAGGCCAGTTCGCGTGCCGCGCCAGGTGACTTTGCGGTTCGCCATCGACGAGCCAAACAGGTACTTTCCGGTGACCGTGCCGGTGAGCGTGGCGCCAGCGACTTTCGATCCACCTGTCAGCACGGCATCGACCCGGAAGTCGGGGCGGCGGTAGGCGGCGACGAGAAAAGTGCCGTTCACGTGCGGGACGCGCAGGTACTCGTAATACGAGTTGGGACCGTTGGGCGGAAGCTTGCCCGCCTCGTCCTCGCGCATCGCGGTGATCTGGTAGTTCCCGAGCGAGCCGTCGCCCGGAAGCTTCAGCGTCCACTCGGCGCTGCTCCAATCGCCAACACGGATCGTGCGTTTGTCGATTTCCTTGCTCTGGCTGTCGCGCGTCGAGACCTGCAGCACCGTTCCCGGCGTCAGAAGCTTCATCCCGGCCGGCGTGTCGGAGCGCAGAATCGCCTTGAGGTGCACTTCCTCGCCGAGCTTGTAGACGCCGCGGTCGGTG
>Ga0068864_100000694_pt1 | contig 28221 bp, 21 predicted proteins | sample KBSSwiS72_FD_66586 | JGI IMG/M metagenome (GOLD analysis project Ga0068864, IMG submission 66586) | Switchgrass rhizosphere microbial communities from Kellogg Biological Station, Michigan, USA - KBS Switchgrass S7-2 | ecosystem: Host-associated > Plants > Roots > Rhizosphere > Soil ...
GAGGTGTGTCTCACCTACATCACGGCGCGCGGACGCTGGTACGACGTGTCGTGGAAGGGCGCTGACGATCGCTCGGGCGGCATCGTCACGAACATCGGCATCCATTTATTCGATTTGCTGATGTGGCTGTTCGGTGCGGCGTCCGCCTGCGAGGTGCATGTGCGCGACCCACGGCGCATGGCCGGCTATCTCGAGCTCGAACGCGCGACGGTCCGCTGGTTCCTGTCGGCCGACAGCGCCGACCTGCCGTTCACGCCGGAACCGGGAAAAAAGACGACCTTCCGGTCCATCAGTGTCGACGACCATGAAGTGGAGTTCAGCGAGGGCTTCACCGACCTGCACACACGCGTCTATGAGGAGGTGCTGGCCGGACGCGGCTTCGGGATCGAAGATGGACGCCCGGCCATCGAATTGTCGCACCGCATCCGCGAGACGCCGGCCGCGATTGTGCCGGCGCACCTCCATCCCATGGTGAGCGCCAGCCGGCGCTGAGGAATCCATGGCGGCCTATTCTGCACACGAATCCTGTTATATCGACGACGGCTGCCGGATCGGGGACGACACCCGGCTGTGGCACTTCACGCATGTCATGACAGGCGCGACGATCGGCCGCGGCTGCAACATCGGCCAGAACGTCGTGGTGTCTCCAGGGGTCGTCATCGGTGACCACGTGAAGATCCAGAACAACGTGTCGGTCTATACCGGCGTCATTCTGGAAGATGACGTGTTCTGCGGGCCGTCGATGGTGTTCACGAACGTGATCAACCCGCGCAGCCACGTATCGCGCAAGGACGAGTACCGCCAGACGCTGGTCAGGCGCGGCGCCAGCCTCGGTGCGAATTCGACGATCCTGTGCGGTCACACGATCGGACGCTACGCGTTTGTCGCCGCCGGCGCGGTTGTGACCAGGAATGTGCCCGACTACGCGCTCGTCGTCGGCACCCCGGCGCGGGTGACCGGCTGGATGTGTGCGTGCGGCATCAAGCTGGCGTCCGGCCGGCGGCCGCCGGCGCGTGCGGTGTGCGCCGCATGCGGCGCCGAATACCGCGTTGACGGTGACGGCTTGGCGCCGATGGGCGGGGCGTGATGAGGCGCGCGGGGTTCAAACTTGCCGCGCTAGTCGTGGCGATGTTGTTGACGGCGCTCGGCGTCGAGTTGATGGCGAACATCTACCTCTACGCGCGCGACCGCCGCTATGTCCCGGCGCGCGAGCGGCTCGACGCGCTTGGCAATACGTTCATCGCCGGCGTCACCGGACAGAGTGCCGGCTGCCGCTATGTCGATACGCTCTATCCGCATCCGTATCTTGGTTTCGTGCACCACGGCAATCCGCCGTGCGGCGTGCCCGACATCAACAACATCGGGCTGTTCGGACCCGATTACCCGTCGGAGAAGCGCGCCGATCGCTTCGTGGTACTGGTGACCGGCGGATCGGTGTCGGCTCAGCTCATGAGCTCGGGTCCCAACGGCACGCCCTACCTTCAGGCGATTCTCGAACGCGATTACCTCTCGCCGAGCGGACAGCCGTTTCTGCTGCTGAACGGCGGCGATGGCGGCTGGCACCAGCCGCAGCAGCTGATTCTGTTTCTTCTCTACGCGGACGCGGTGGATGCCGTGGTCACGCTCGACGGGTTCAACGAACGCTATTTTGTCGGCAGCACCGTCCGGTTCGAGTACCCGCCCAACAATTTCAACGACATCAATCCGCTGCTCCGGAGCTCGTATTCGGATGTCGTCACGCGCTGGATTGCCGGCAAGATCTACGGCCGCGCGCGTGCCAGCCGGGTCCTGTCGCGGTCGCAGGCGGCGTATCTGGCGCTGGCGCGACTCGATGCGTACGTGAAGAGCCAGCAAGTGCGCTACACGGAACGGGAGCGCACCAACATCAATACGATGTTCGCGCTGCCGAAGGAGTGGGACCAGGAGCACCGGGTGGCGTGGGCCGACGGCCAGTACCAGAAGTACATCCGGGCGATGGATGCGATTGCGGATCAACACGGCGTCCTGGCCGCTCATTTCATCCAGCCGGTGCCGGCGATTCGCAAGCCATTGACCGACGAGGAGAAGACGGTCGTCGGCGATCTTGGCTACCGCGGCCTCTACGAGCGGATCACGGGCGATGTGCTCGCGCTCGCCAACCAGGGCACGCCGATCTTCAGTCTGCTCGATCTATTCGAGCACACCACCGAAACGGTGTACGCCGATGTGATTCACCTGCGCCAGGCGCCGGACGGCACCAGCGCCGGCTACGCGCTGATGGCCCGGCGCATGGCCGACGTTCTGGCCCAGACGTGGCACCTGCGGCCGAAGGCCGTGGCATCACGATGAGCGGGGCGCCGCATCTGTTTGCCACCAGCAGCGGCACCGTATTCCGGCGCTGGAGAGCAAACACCAGCCCGTGCCACAATGTGTTACCGGCCGTGTTGGCCGCCATCAGCCAGGCCTCCGTCTTACCCGGACGCTTCTCATCATCAAGATTGTGACCAAGGTTACGGAGAGAGCATGACCGCGACAGTGATGCCGTTTGCGCAGGATCCCGGGCGAGATGCGACCCGGGACCGACCAGCGCCATTCGACATTGCTCAGTACTACTACGCGCAACGGTTCAGGATCCGAGAGGACACGCCCATCCTTCGCCAGCTGATAGCGGCAGTCGATCGGGTAAACGACCTCGGTCCTGCGCAATGGGCGCAGTGGTACAGCGTCGCTCTTGGGTTCGCGCCCGACTTAATCGTGGAGCTCGGCCGCGGTCGTGGTAACTCCACAGCGCTTTTCGCTCAGGCGGCGCGGCATCTCGGGACGGCGCGGATCATAAGTCTGTGTCAAAGCGACGACTGGACGGCGACAGTCGCCCCACGGATCGCCAGCTTCGTCGATCCACAGTGGTTCGCGACCGTCGAGGCCCGCCGGACCGACATCCTCTCTGTTGACTTCGAAGCGATGCTCGCGGCGCATCGGCGCGTTCTGGTGTTGTGGGACGCACACGGGTTTGAGATAGCGGAACTGGTCCTTGGCGAGATTCTGCCACGTCTTGCGAATCGCGACCATCTCGTCCTGATGCACGACATCAGCGATAACCGCTATGCGGGGGTACCGCGTTCGTACCTGGGCCAGCCGTTGTGGAAGGGGTCCGAGTGGCAGCGGCGAAGCGGCGCTGACAGCCGCGTCAACATCGGGTGGATGAACTCGATGCAGGACCAGGTCATCGCTCTCGCCGATTTCGCCGCGCGCAACGACCTCGAGATTGGGTCCGCCGACCATGAATACACCACGTACTTCGACTCACACCCGGATCGCGCGGCCGAGATGCGGGACCGAATTGGTGCTGAGTTGTTCTCGCCGATTGGTCATTGGGCATTTCTGTCACTGAGTGGAAAGCAGGGGCCGTTTCATTTCCCGGCGATGAGTGGTTGGCGCGCCGCCACGCGGCGTGGCCGTGTCATCACTGACGAACTTCCCGGGCTGCCCACCGAAGTCGTGACCATGGCTACTCCCTGGGCGTACACCGTGACGTTCCCATGGCGACCTGTGGATGCACTTCCGGCCGGCACTCCGGCGTGGCTACGCTGCCGCGTTCACGTCGACGGCGGCGCGATCGGGGTGAGCTTGCAGACGCCGGATGGCACCGCCTTCGTCGACACTCAGGTCGTGTCGTCGTCGGATCGGGCAGTGGATGCCATTTTGCGAGTGCCTGACGTGAGTGAGCGCGGCCGGCTTGTGATTCACACATGGGATGCGCCCGAATCGGCGCGCGTCCGCATCGAGGATGTGTCCCTCGTCTGGTGAGCACATGAACGCATTGAGGCCGTTTGCGGCGACCGCGGGTCGGGACGTGGCGCAGGATCGTCCGGCGCCTGTGGACGTCGCACAATGTTATTACGCACAACGTCACCGCATCGCCGCTGACCTGCCGGTACTGCGTCGGTTGATAGCGGCAGTGGACTGGACCAACGACTTGACGCCTCCGCAGTGGGCGCAATGGTACGGTCTCGCATTGGAGTTCCAGCCCGACTTGATTCTGGAGCTCGGCCGGGGCCGCGGCAACTCGACCGCGTTGTTTTGTCAGGCAGCCGGAGGCATCGGACGCACGAAGGTCGTGAGTTTGTGCAACAGCGGCGACTGGACGACGATGACCTCGCCTCGGCTCGCCGAGATCGTCCCGCCTGGATGGTTCGCACCGCTGGACGCTCGAATGACCGACATTCTGACGGCCGACTACGCCGAGATCCTTGGCCGCCACAGGCGGATCCTCCTGCTCTGGGACGCGCATGGGTTCGAGATTGCGGAGCTGGTTCTCGGGGAGATTCTGCCGCGTCTCGCCGATCGGGAGCACTTCGTGATCATGCACGACATCACCGACAACCGCTACGCGAGCGCCAGCCGTTCGTATGCCGGACAACCCCTCTGGAAGGGCTCCGAATGGCAACAGCGGAGCGGCTATCCTGGAGCGCGTGTCAATATTGGCTGGATGCACGCCATTCAGGATCAGGTGATTGCCATCGCAGATTTTTCAGCGCGCAATGACCTGCCAATCGAATCCGCGGATCACGAGTATGCACAGTTTTTCGGCGGGCGTGCGGACCGGGTCGGTGAGATGCGAGCGGCACTCGGCGATGAGTTTTTCTCGACCGTTGGCCAGTGGGCGTTCTTCTCGCTCACCGGCAAGGTGCGGCCGTTTGAATTTCCAGCAGTGGCAGGACGTCGGCGTTTTGCGCACTCGGGGGCCGTTGTGCTCGAGGGACCGGTCGGCTTGCCGGCTCTCGTCGTCACGCCGCCCCAACCGTGGTCGTTTGCGTCGGCGTGGCGGTGGCGGCCGGCCGTGGCCGTGCCTGAAGGCGCCCAGGTCGCTCTGCATCTTCGTTTGCACATCGAGGGCGCCTCGATTGGCGTCGGTCTCCTGGGCCCTAATGGGCGCGACTTCACGGTCCGTCGCGCGCAATCGCCAGGGCGCGAGCCGATCGACGTGCATCTCCCGGTCGCAGACCTGGCGAATCCCGGACAATTGGTGGTGAGCACGTGGGCCGCGCCGATATCGGCGCGCGTTCGCATTGATGACGTGAGGCTCGTGTGGTAGCGCGCGCTGCCTGGATGCCGGAGGAATGATGACGGACGTGAGAAGCGATGATGTGGTGGTGGTGACCGGCGCCGGGGGGTTTATCGGCGGCCACCTGATTGGCGAATTGCGCCAGGAGGGATATTCACGGCTGCGCGCGGTGGATGTCAAGCCGGTCGACCAGTGGTACCAGGTATTTCCAGGTGTCGACAATCGACAGCTCGACCTGCGTGATCGGGCAGCGTGCGATGCCGCCGCCGAGGGCTCGCGTGAAATCTACAACCTGGCCTCGGACATGGGCGGCATGGGCTTCATCGAGACCCATAAAGCCGAGTGCATGATCTCCGTGCTGATCAACACGCACATGCTGATGGCGGCGCACGCGGCGAACGTCGAGCGGTATTTCTACTCTTCCTCTGCCTGTGTCTACGCCGCCGGCAAGCAGACCCGGCCGGACGTGGCGCCATTGAAGGAGGAAGATGCATATCCCGCGATGCCGGAAGATGGCTACGGCTGGGAAAAGCTGTTCAGTGAGCGCATGTGCCGGCACTTCCGCGAAGACTTCGGTGTCGAGACGCGCATCGCCCGGTACCACAACGTCTACGGGCCGCACGGGACCTACGCCGGAGGCCGGGAGAAGGCGCCAGCGGCCATTTGCCGGAAGATCATCGCCGCGCAGCTCGCGGGAGAGACGGAGATCGAGGTCTGGGGTGACGGCGAGCAGACGCGCAGCTTCATGTACATCGACGACTGCCTGCAGGGCACACGGACGTTGATGCACAGCGACGTCCGCGAACCGATCAACATCGGCAGCGACGAGCTCGTGACCATCAACCAGCTCATCGACATCGTCGAAGAGATCGCCGGCGTGCGCGTGAAGCGCCGCTACAACCTCGACGCGCCGAAAGGCGTGCGCGGCCGCTGCAGCGAGAATACGCTGATCAAGGAGAAGCTCGGGTGGGCGCCATCGATCCGTCTGCGCGACGGGCTGGAACAGACCTATCGGTGGATTCACGATCAGATGGTGCTGCCCGCCGACAAGCGCCGTGTGTATGTCTGATCGCCTCATGACCGACGCTCTCGTCATCGCGCTCGCGCAGCTGAACCCGACGGTCGGCGACATCCAGGGCAACCTCGCGCGGATTCGCGAGGCGCGCGCCGCCGCCGGCGACTGCGATCTGCTCGTCTGCGCCGAGCTCGCCCTGATCGGCTACCCCCCTGAAGATCTCGTCATGCGTCCGGCCGTCGTCGAGAACACGCGCCGGGCCGTTGACGAACTGGCGACGGATACGCGAACGGGATCGGCGATCCTGGTGACGACGCCGTGGTCGGACGGGAATGCGGTGTACAACGCGGCGGTCCTGCTTGACGGCGGACGGATTGCGGCGGTTCGCTTCAAGCACGAGCTGCCGAATTACGGGGTGTTCGACGAGAAGCGCGTGTTCGCGGTCGGCCCGTTGCCCGACGTCGTCGAGTTTCGTGGCATCCGGCTCGGCATTCCGATTTGCGAGGACATCTGGTACCCGACGGTCGTCGCGCATCTTGCGGGGCAGGGCGCCGAGCTGATGCTCGTGCCCAACGGATCGCCGTTCGAGCGCGAGAAAGTGGAGCGCCGCGTCGCGCTCTCGGTCGAGCGGGTGCGCGAATCGCGTCTGCCGCTCATCTACATCAATCAGGTTGGTGGCCAGGACGAGCTCGTGTTCGACGGCGGATCGTTCGTGATCGACAGAGGCGGACAGGTCGTCGTACGCCTTCCGGTGTGGACCGAAATGGTACGCGCGACGCGCTGGACGCGCGCCCCGGAAGGATGGACGTGCGAGGCGCAGCCGTTGGCGCCGTTGCCGGATGAACCGGGAAACACTTACCAGGCGCTGATGGTCGGCCTGCGGGACTACGTCAACAAGAATCGTTTTCCGGGTGTCCTGCTCGGACTCTCCGGCGGGATCGATTCGGCGCTCACCGCGGCGATTGCCGTAGACGCACTCGGTGCGGAGCGCGTGCTCGGCGTGCGGCTGCCGTCGCGATTCACCAGCGAGGAGAGCCAGACCGATGCCGACGTGTCGGCGCGCAGGCTGGGGATGCGGCTTGAGACGGTGGCGATTGCCGGCGTGGTCGACGCGGTCGAGCAGGCGCTGGCGCCGCAGTTTGCGGGACGGGCGCGCGATATCACCGAAGAGAACATTCAGGCGCGCGTACGCGGTCTGCTGTTGATGGCGATGTCGAACAAGTTCGGCTCGATGCTGCTGACCACCGGCAACAAGTCCGAGATGTCGGTCGGCTATGCCACGCTCTACGGCGACATGTGTGGCGGCTATTCGGTGTTGAAGGATCTGTACAAGACGGAAGTGTACGCGCTGTCCGAATGGCGCAATCGCTGTCTCCCTGAGCGCGCGCTGGGACCGGCGGGCGAGGTGGTGCCGGGCAACGTGCTGACCAAGGCGCCGACGGCGGAATTGCGGCCCAACCAGAAGGATCAGGATTCGCTGCCGGAATACGCCGAGCTCGACGCGATGCTGAACGGCCTGGTCGAGCAGGAACGGAGCGTCGACGACATCGCGTCGGATGGTCATTTACGCGAGAGGGTCAGCCGGACGCAGAACATGCTGTTCACCGCCGAATACAAGCGTCGGCAAGCGCCGCCTGGAGTGAAGACCTCGAGCCGCAGCTTCGGTCGCGATCGGCGATATCCGATTACGAATCGCTTCCGTGATCGCAGCTAGTCAGCTGGTGCCGGCGATAACCCGAAAGTCAGAACACTGAGCTCTGGCTCACACGAAAAGAGCACGCCGCGTGCGGCCGAACCCGCCGTGGTTGCGTGGACGGCCGCGGAGACGCTCTCGGCCGACGCGGGGATGGTCCCGCGTTCTGACGGCGGCTGCGATGTCACCACACCCGCGGTTCCGTGGAGCTATGCCGTTGTCCTACCGTTCCGGCACCCGGAAACCCTCGACGCCGAGACGGTCGGGCTGCGCGTCCAGTTCGAGCTCGAAGTCATCTCCGGCTCGATTGGTGTGTTTGCGACCGGTGCGACCACTGATGCGCCGCTCAGCCGCGAACTCGTGCAGCAAGCGGGTGTTGGCCGAACCACCGTCTCGATTGATGCCGCGAGCGAATCGTCGCGCTTATGGATTCGCAGTGGGCCCAATGGCGCCGCGCGTGCAACGCTCGGTCACGTCCGAATATTTTCGCGCAGACGATTTGATATAACCGCCGTGATTGACGAGGTTCTGCCGGTCCTGTTACGGGCGCCGGGCAGAGTGGCATTGGCAGCGGTGGCGTCGGCCCTCTCGGAGCGCATGGGGTACTCGCTGCTGCCGGACGAAATTGGCGCGCTGGAGTGTCGCCGCGCGCCCATCCGCGTGCCGTTCGACCGCCTGTTCACCGATCAACTGGGACGTGTCGTCATGGACAGCACCGAAACGTTGATCTCGCTGATGCCGACGTACATCGCATCGAAGATGGATCCTCGGGATGGCTACCTCGGGCAGGACCACTACGCGAGGTACCTCCGCCAAAGTACCATTCGGGTCAACTACTTGCTCGAGCAGTTGCGTGCCTTTGGGGTGGAAAAAGGCTCCGTCCTCGAAGTCGGGTCTCTGTTTGGACAATTTGCCCTGCCGTTGCGGCAGCTCGGGTTCGACGTCACCGTGATCGATCGCTACCGCGCCTACGAGGGCGCATTTGACGGTTACACCGAATGTATGCGGGCGGCCGGAGTCCGCGTCGTTGAGACCGACCGCACAGATGAGGGCGCGCTGCTTGGTGCGCTCGGACAGTTCGATGTCGTCATCTGCATGGCCGTGATTGAGCACGTCCCGCACACACCCCGTGAACTCCTGCGCACGTTGGCGTCTCATGTCGTGCCCGGCGGGGTGCTGGCTCTCGATACCCCGAACATCGCGAGCTACTGGAATCGCAAGCGTCTTGCCGCGGGGCTTTCGATCCACCAGCAGATCGACAGTCAATTCTTCTGCGCGTTGCCGTACGAAGGACATCACCGCGAGTACACCGCCGCCGAGATGCAGTGGATGCTGGCGCAGGTAGGCTGTCGACGTATCAGCACCGGGCTGTTCGATTACAACCTGCTTCAGTTCGAGGAACTCTCGCGCGAGCACGTCGAGGCGTTGCTGGCGATCAGCGTTGACGCCACACTGGCCGACACCGTCCTCGTTGCCGGGCTGGTGGACGGGCCGGACTCCGGCGCTGCTTCCCAGTAACGAGGACATGCGCAGCGTGGATACCGTCATCGCGAAGCCGCAACGCTGGCTGCCACGGCTCGTCGGCATGGTGGTCGACGACACGTCGAGCATGCTGGGCAACATCCGCGCCTCGTGGCGGGTGCTCTGGGCGCTGACGCTGATCGAGACTCGACGGAAGTATGCGGGCTCAGTTCTCGGGATGCTGTGGTACCCGACGTACTCGGCGCTGCTGCTCGGATGCTATTGCTTTCTGTATCTCGTCGTGTTCAAGATGCGGTTCAAGGAACTCGGCAGCTATCAGTACGTGCTGTTTGTGTTCTCCGGTCTCATTCCGTATTTGGGTTTCAGCGAGGCGGTCGCCACGAGCACATCGTCGGTACGACAGAGCCTGTCGGTCTTGCGTAACGCCGTCTTCCCAATCGAATTCGTACCGATGAAGTTCGTGTGTGCCGCCTTGTTCGGCCTGTTCAGTTCACTGGCGATCCTGGTCGTCATGGTGCTGCCGACGCCGTTCTTCGGTTGGCACCTGCTCTACCTTCCGGTCGCGGTCGCGGCACTGTTCGCCTTTTGTCTGAGCATCGCGTGGGTGCTGTCGGCGACGGCGGTGGTGCTGCCCGACATCGCGCAGATCGTCAACATCGTGTTGATGCTCCTCATGTTCATCTCGCCGGTCGGTTATTCGATCGACATGGTGCCGACGCGCGTTCGATTCCTCGTCTACTTGAACCCGCTCACCTACCTGATCGAGGCGTTCCGGTTCGCGATCCTCGGCGTTCGCGATGTGCCACTGTGGATCGACGGCGCATTCATCGCCGGCTGTCTGGTCTTCGCGGCGCTTGCCGGCACGTTTTTCCGCCGGCTTTCTCCAATCTTCGCCGACTATGAGTGACGCAGCATCGCTTCGTGGCAACGCCGTCAGTTTGGTCGGGGTCTCGAAGACGTACCGTCTGTACCGCAAGCCGTTGTACCGGTTTCTCGACCTGTTCGGCGCATGCCCGCAGATGCCCGCCTATTTCAGCGAGCACCAGGCGCTCGCCGATATCAACATCACGGTGCGACGGGGCGAGAAGGTCGCGATCATCGGTCGCAATGGCGCCGGCAAGTCGACCCTGCTCAAGATCATTACCGGGCTGGTGAAGCCGTCGACCGGGTCAGCAGCAGTGAGCGGTCGGATCAGCAATCTGCTGCAAATCGGTTCAGGATTTCATCCGGATTTCACCGGCCGTCAGAATGTCTTCGCCAGCCTCGCGCATCAGGGCATCGTCGGCCGTGCGGCGAGCAAGCTGTTCGAGGACATCATGAGCTTCGCGGAAATCGGAGAGTACATCGATCAGCCGATGAAGACGTACTCGACCGGTATGTGCTCACGCCTGATGTTCTCTTCGTCGGTGATCATGACGCCGGATATCCTCGTGGTCGACGAAATCCTCGGCGTCGGCGATGCATACTTCGCGCACAAGAGCTTCAATCGCATGCGCGACCTGTGCGAGAATGCCGGCACCACGCTCCTTCTCGTCACCCATGACATCTATTCGGCGCTCAACCTGTGCGAGCGCTTCATCTGGATCGATCGTGGACGCGTCTGCTTCGACGGCGATGGCAATGGCGCGATCGCGATGTACGAGAACTCCGTCAAAACCCAGGAGGAGAAATCGCTGCGCGAGCGCAACGCGGCTGCCCTGGGTGAAACCAAGCATGAAGCACAGGTGGTCCACGTCGTCGTACGAAGCCAGAATGGCTTTGCGTTGAGACGTCCGCTCGCCCTCAGCGAGCTCGCGTTGCTCGACGGCGCCGATCAGTCCATCGCCATTCAGGTCGCCGAGGGCGACGCGCGGTGGCATCTCATGGCTGAAAGCAACCTGAGCGATGCTGAAATCGTCGCGGGGCGCCGTTGCCGCTCGTTACGGACCTCTGGCGCGATTTATCACAAGGCTGAATGGACGGTCCCGTTGCCCGACGGCTTCGATCTGCGCCGGCTCCGCGCGCAGTGGCTCTACGCCGGCGACGATCCGATCGAGGCCAGTGTCCTCGAAACGGATGGGACCGTTTTAGTCCGCGGCGAGCTGACAAGTGGCGCCGGCTGGCAGGACGCATCGCTCGCCCGTGTCCCAGAAGGAAGCGCGCATGGCGACGGAGTCCGACAGACCGACTACGGAACCGGAGCCGTTCGAATCACGGGCATCGAATTTCTCAACGCTGAGCGCCGACCGGTCAATCAGGTTTCCCACGCAGCGCCATTGATCGTGAGGGTTTCGTGCCGTGTCGCGGCGCCGCTTCCACGGCTTGCCGTCACGTTCTGTGTCGGGTTTGCGCGGCAGGGTTTCCCGTACCAGGCGTATATCTACGACTCGCATCTGGTCGTACCCGCGTCGGACGAATTCGTGATCGAGAGCCAACTCGACGAACTGCGTCTGGGGAGCGGTCTCTGGTACGTGAATCTCGGAATCGGAGAGCCCGACCTGTTCAGCCGATCGGAGAATCCGTATTTCGCGGTCGATGCCGCGTGGTATCACCTGATGACCAGCCGACTGGAATTTCGCGTCCTGTCGCTGACCAGCTTCGATGGCAACTGTTTTTACTCGATGCCCGCGCGAATCGTCGCCACCTCACTCCATCAGGCCGCCGCAGCGCGTTCGGTCTCGAATTAACAGCCGGAGGATCGGGAATGTCGAAGAGTGTGTCAGTGGTCGGTCTGGGGAAGCTCGGTGCGAGCATGGCGGCGGGAATCGCCAGCCGCGGACATCACGTCATTGGCGTGGATGTGAATCACGCCGCGGTCGATGCGATCAACGCGGGGCGTGCTCCGGTTCAGGAGACAGGACTCGACGAGCTGATTGCCGCCAATCGCTCGCGCATCCGTGCCACCATCAGCCACGCCGACGCGATCCAGAATTCGGAGCTGACGTTCGTGATCGTTCCGACGCCGAGCGACGAGCGAGGAGCGTTTTCATTACAGTACGCCGCGTACGCATTCCGGGAGATCGGCCGGGCGCTGTCGCATAAACCCGAGTACCACACGGTCGTGCTGACCAGCACGGTGCTTCCCGGCGCCTCACGCTACGGGCTCATTCCGATTCTCGAGCGATTCTCGGCGAAGCGGTGCGGTGAGGGCTTCGGTTTTTGTTACAGCCCGGAGTTCGTGGCACTCGGCAGCGTGATCCGCAATTTCCTCAACCCCGACTTTCTCCTGGTTGGCGAGTTCGACGCGCGCTCGGGCGACCAGCTCGACGGGTGGTACCGCGATATTGTCGCCAACAGTGCGCCGGTCGCGAGAATGAGTCTGGAGAACGCTGAGCTCGCCAAGATTTCGGTGAATGCGTTCGTCACCACCAAGATTACGTTCGCCAACATGCTGGCCGAGATATGCGGGCGTTTGCCCGGCGGCGACGTCGACGTGGTGTCGGATGCGCTGGGATTGGATTCCCGCATCGGGCGAAAATATCTGACCGGGGGCCTCGGCTACGGTGGGCCCTGCTTTCCGCGCGACAACGTCGCGCTCGGCTTCCTCGCATCCGCACTCGGCGTGAAAGCGGACGTGCCAATCACGACGGACAAGTTGAACCGCTCGATCGCACAACGAGTCGTCGACGACATCGTGTCCATCGCCGGAACTGGAAGCACGATCGCTATTCTCGGTTTGTCGTATAAACCCGACTCGCACGTGATTGAAGAATCGCAGGCGATGCAGATCATCAAGGCGCTGGTCGATCGGCAGTATCGGGTCGTGGGGTACGACCCGCTGGCGGGTGGCGCGGCGCACCAGGAGCTCGCGGGACGAGCGCTGGTGTTCGATTCGATCGCGGCGTGCCTCGAAGGCGCGGACGTGGTCCTCATCGCCAATGCTGATCCGGCGTTCAAGACCCTGACCGCGGAAGACATCACGCGAGGCACGCGCCAGGTGACGGTAATCGATTTCTGGCGGTACCTGGCGCCGGCACTGGTCGGCGCGCCGGGCATCAACTATGTCGGCTACGGCTGCGGTCCAGACCTGACCGAATCCGCCGCCGGTCCGCTGCCGGCGCTCTGGGCCGCGACCGCGGCATCCTTCCTCGAGAGCGTGTGAACCCGATGAGTGGAGAGGCCGCAGGCTCGGTGACGTCGATTCCCCTCGTCGATCCCTGGTTTCCTGCGTCGTACGCCGACGCGGTACGCGATCAGGTGCTGTCAGGTTTCCTCGGTCCGGGCCGGGCGACGCAGAGTTTCACTGAAGCTCTCGCTCGGCGCGTCGGCGCCACACGGGCGCTCGCGACCGTCAGCGGCACGGTGGCGCTGAGCGTTGCCGCCCAGGCCCTGGGGCTGAGGTCCGGCGACGAAATCCTGGTGCCCGCGTACGGCGTTGTCTCCACGATCAATGCATTCGCGGTTGCGGGCCTGCGACCCAAGCTAGTAGACGTCGAGCGGTTGACCGGCTGTATGTCCGTGAGCCGGCTTGCGGATGCGCTGACGAAGTCGACGCGTGCGATCTGCTTCGTCAATTTCTCCGGCTACACCGGGCAGAATGTCGTCGATGTCGCCCGTATCTGCGCGGACCATCGTGTGCCCCTCATCGAGGACGCCGCTGGCGCCCTTGGCCATGGGTATCGAGGGACGGCAGCGGGCATGTTCGGCGACGTTGGCACGTATTCATTCAGCGTCCCTAAAGTGGTGACGACCGGGCAGGGTGGCGCGCTCGTCGCCCGTGAGAACACGGTGTTCGACGAGGCGCTCGCATACATCGATCACGGCGACCTCGAGTGGCGTCGGACCAACCTGAATCGCGGCGTCGGCACCAACCTCCGCTTCACCGACCTTCAGGCGGCTTTCGGTCTGTGTCAGATGCGCGACCTCGAGGCGCGGCTCCAGCGCCGCCGTGAGGCACATCAGGTGCTGCGCGATCGCCTCGGCAACTATCTGTACGCCGTTCCGGGAGACGAAGCACCGCTGCACAACATCGTGTTCACACCCGACCCGAGTACGCTGGTGGCGCGGCTCAAAGAGCGCGGGGTATCGGCGGTGCGTCAGTACCGCACGCTGTCCCAGCATCCAGCGTACGCTGCGCTCGCCGATCGCACGTTTCCGAACGCGGACTACTGGACCGACCACGCGGTCTATCTGCCGTTCGGCATGGCCCTGACTCCTGCAGATGCCGGACGAATTGCCGATGCCGTACGTGAATCGCGAGTGACGCTTGATCCCATGGATGTCGAATGCCAAGAATTGTCGTAACCGGTGGCGCCGGCTACGTCGGTTCCGTATTGACCGGGCATCTCCTGATGTCCGGCTGGTCGGTCGTCGTCGTCGACGCGCTGGCGGGCGGCGGCGAATCACTGCTCGGCTTTGCCAGCCATCCGATGTTTCGCCTCGTCGCGGGCGATGTCCGCGATTCGACGAGGCTCGACGAGGCCTGCGAGGGTGCACAAGCGGTTATTCACCTGGCGGCCGTCGTCGGTGAGGGCGCGTGCGCCGGAGACGCCGATAATTCGCGGGCCATCAACCTCGGAGGAACGATGGGCGTCCTCGACGCGGCCGAACGGCGCGGCGTCGAGCGCTTCATCTTCATAAGCACCTGCAGCAACTATGGCGTGTCGGATCGTGACGCACTCGCGACCGAGGAATCGCCGCTGCACCCGCTGGGGGTCTACGCGCAATCGAAAGTCGACGCTGAACGGGCCGTGCTCGATTTCAAGGGCAAGATGTCCACGGCGGTGCTCCGGCTCGGCACGATTTGCGGCCTGTCCGTTGCGATGCGATTTGATCTCCTGGTCAACGATATGGCCCGGGCGGCGGCGCTCGGCGACAGCATCCAGATCTTCGCGCCCGAGGCGTGGCGGCCATTCCTCCACGTCCGCGATGCGTCACGCGCCATCGAGCACTGCCTCGGCGCCCCGGCGGCCACCATCGCCGGGAGAGTGTTCAACGTGGTCGGCGAGAACTTCCAGAAGAAGGAACTCGTCGAACTTGTGCATCGTCACTATCCCGCCGCATCGATCTCGCTCGAGCATGCGATTCCGGATGCGCGTGATTACCGGGTCAGCGGTGCACGCTTTGCTGCGGAACTAGGATTTCGATCGCTCCATACCGTGGAAGCCGCCTTCCTCGAAATGGCCGGCGCGGTTCAGGCTGGCATGTTTCGTGACCCGCGTTGGGCGCGTCATGCCGCGGCGCCACCGACGTTTTTCGCCGTCCCGTAGTCTTCGGGTCCGCCATGCGTTTCATTCTCTTTGGTGACGGCCGCTGGGCGGTGCTGACGCTGGAGCGCCTGATTCGAGAGGGGCACGTGGCGGCGGGCGTTGTGGTGAGACGCAATCCGTCGGATGGATCCCTCAGTGAGCTCGCCGCCGAGAGAGCAATCGATTGCGCGCAGCCCGCCGACGCGAATACGTCCGCGTTCAGTGACTGGGTGCGCAGCCATCAGCCCGACGTCTGCATCTCGATTGCCTACGACCAGATCATCCGCCGGCCGCTGTTGACGATCGCGCCGCACGGGTTCATCAATGCTCACCCAGGGAAACTTCCGTACTACCGCGGCCGGAGCACGATCAACTGGGCGATCATCAACAATGAGCCCGATATTGGCGTCACCGTGCACGTGATGAACGACGGCGTCGATACCGGTGATATTCTGGTTCAACGCCTCCTGCCTATCGCGTGGCACGACACCTATGGATCGATGCTGACGCGCGTCCAGGATGTGGTCCCGGACGTTGTGCTGGAAGCCGTAGACGCGCTGGCAGCAGGTCGAGAAACGCGGACGCCTCAACCGGCACTGGGCTCGTATTTCGTGGCGCGCGGCCCCGGCGACGAATGGATTGACTGGGGTGAAACCAGCCTTCGCATCTACAACAAAATCCGCGCACTCGGCGCACCGGGACCTGGCGCTCGCACACGATTCCACGATGAGACGGTCGTGCTCTGGACGGCGCGCTACGACCCTGACTGGCCCAGGTACAGCTCGACTGCTGGATCGATTGTCGGTAGAGAGTCGGCAGGCCTGCGCGTGAAAACGGGAGATTCGACGCTATTGCTCACATCGTTCGAGGTCCTACGTGCCTCAGGCCGGTCGTCGTCAGCGGCCCCCGCGCTCACAACCGGTTCCAGGTTTGCCAACCAGTCAGACGAGCTGAACGCGCTTCGGCAGGCAATCGCTGAATTGCGAGCGCTGGTTGAGAAGCCAGCCTCTTTCTAAGCGCCTCCTTGTGGCCGGAACCAGATTGCCGATCGTACCCACTGCCGTGGACGCCCAGGTCTCCACCAGCACCTTCGCGATCTCGTGAGCGGCGCACCGCGTATTTCATGCGCGGACGTGGCACGCCACAGTCCTTTTATCGTTAGCCGCGCAGTCGGCTCGAGGATTTGATGCACATTTCCGTAGTTGGTCTCGGCAAGGTGGGGTTGACTCTGACATCCTGCCTCGTTGCGGCGGGGCACGATGTCGTCGGCGCCGACGTCGATCCCGCTGTCGTCGATGCGTTGAACCGACGCGTCTTCCACACACCTGAGCCGGGTGTCATGGAGCGACTGTCGCGGCCAACGTCCGGCAGCTTCATCGCTACGGTCGACGTGTCTGAGGCCGTTCGCGCGAGCGACGTCACATTTGTCATCGTCCCCACTCCGAGTAATACCCTTGGCGGGTTTTCGCTGCGATATGCCTTACGCGCATGCGACCAGATTGGAGACGGGATCCGTGACAAGGGCACCGCACACACCGTGGCGATGGTCAGCACGGTACTTCCCGGGTCGAGCGACAGGATGATCATCCCGCGACTGGAAGCCGCATCGGGGAAGAAAGTGGGGCAGGGTCTCGCGTATTGCTACAACCCCTCGTTCATTGCACTCGGCGAAGTCGTCAAGGGCATCGAGACCCCGGATTATCTGCTGATCGGTGAAGCAGACGCTGCCGCGGGCGACACCATCCTCTCGATACACGAGTCGATCGTGAAAGCAAAATCACCGGTCGCCCGGATGTCGCCGGTGGAAGCGGAGATCACGAAGATCGCGTCAAACACCCATGAGACGATGCGTGTCTCGTTCGCGAACATGCTGATGTCGATCTGCTCTGAAGTGCCTGGCGCCAACGTCGACCGAATTACCGAGGCTCTCGCGCATCGGATGGGGAAGCGCTTTTTCAAGGGTGCGGTTCCTTACGGTGGACCGTGCTGGCCGCGCGACAATCAGGCATTTTCCGCGTTCATCGACGTCATTCGAGCGCCCAGTACTTTGCCCCGTGCTGTCGACACGTTCAATGAGGAGCATGGCCGCTATGTGCTCCGGAAGATTCTCGAGGTGTCGGCTGTGGGCGGTAATATCGGCGTGCTGGGGCTGGCCTATAAGCCGGGAACCCCGGTCATCGAGCGTTCGTTCGCCATCGACCTGGCGATGTGGCTGGTCCGCGAAGGCCGGGACGTCATCGGCTGGGATCCGATGGCGATGGACGAGGCACGGCGTGTCATCGGCGACCGCATCGCCTACGCACCGACCGCGGACGAATGCGTCAGCCGATCAGACGTTCTCGTGATCACCAACCCTTTACCTGAGCTCGCCTCGATCGATTGGTCGCTGGCACGGCACGCCACGGTCGTCGACTGTTGGCGCTGCCTGCCGCCAGACGCGAGCGCCCACGCGGCGCAGTACGTGCCGCTCGGGCGGGGCCCAGCCGGCGAGGTGGCCCCGTGGCTGGACAAAGTGGCCGGCGACTATTTCCGGCTGCTCACCGCCTGACGTCATGCCGCCGCTGATCTCGCTGCTGCTGCCCGTCAAGAACGGCTTGCCGCACGTGAAAACGACGATCGAGGCGATCCGTCGGCAAACCTACCCAGGCTATGAGCTGATCGTTCAGGACGGAGGATCGACTGACGGGACGCTCGATTACCTGCAGTCTCTGCACGGGATGCCGAACATGGAGATCGCGTCGGCGACAGATTGCGGGATCGGTCAGGCCTACAATCGCGCCCTGACGCGTTGCTCGGGCGACCTGGTTTGCTTCATTGCGGCGGATGAATACCTCGAAGACGACTCCCTCGAACGCGGGGTTGCATGGTTCAATCAGCATCCGCACGCGGTCATCGTCAACGGAGCGGTTCGTCTGGTCAACGCCGCCGATGAAGTGACACAGATTTTCGAGGCTCCTGCCTTCGACTTGCTGGCGCACCTGCGCTGCGAAGCCGTGCTGCCGTTTGCCGGCCTGCTCAATCGACGGCGGATCGGGCAGGACCTGTTTTACGACGAGTCGCTTCAGACCTGTCCCGACTACGAGTTCTGGATTCGTGTGGGCAGTGTCACCGACCCGGGCGATTTCGTCTCGATGAAAGAGGTGTTCAAGACCGCGAGGGCAGACCGGGCCAGCATGTCGTTCAGAGCTGAAAGCTACGAGCACTTCTGTCGGGACAAATTGCGCGCCCTCGATCGCTATCTGGCGTCCAGACCGCCTGACGCTGACGTCGAGGCGCTTCGGCGCTCGGCGGCGGCCGGCATCCACCTGTGGGCCGCCGAGAGTGTATTGTTCCTGGAGGGTCCTTCACCTTCATTCCTGAAATGGTGCGAGGCCGCCGCTCGCACGGAGCCGTCATCGCCAAGGCTGCACCGCCTGGCCCGCCGTTCGGGGGCATTCGAGGTTGACACCGCCACCGGGCGTTTCAGTCTCACAGGTTCAATGCAGCCTGCCGAGCCACCGCCGACCGCGACGCTTGTGGCCAACGGGATTACGCTCGACGGGATTCAGGCGCACACCTATTGGCACGGCGCAACGGTCGACCGCGGTTCGATCGCACAAGTGCGAACACCAGAGGGTCCTTGGGAATACGCGGCCGAGATCCCGCTCAGGCCTTTCGGGGGCTTCGACTCCGGTTGCTGGTACTGGGTGCGGCTCGATCTGGAGGTTCGCGCCGGACAGATCGGCGTCGGGCTGCTACTAGGGTCCGATATCGCGCAGGAACAGATCGTTTCAGCCGCGCAAGGGCGCCAGACATTGTTTGTGACCGTCTCCGCGAACCGCGGCAATGGTATTGTGATCCGCAACGGCGGATTGCGACAGCGCTCCACGGTCGACCTGTTTGGCGTCTCCCTTCATGCATTGCCACCGACTTCACGGATCCAATGACATCCAGTTTCGCCGCGAATCGCCGCTGTTGGCCGACCGAGGCAGCTGTCGTTCGTTTGCCGACGGCGGAACGTAGTGTGAGCGCGTAGTGCACCTCGCATGAAGAAATGTCTGCAATGTGCGTCAGCGTTCGAGAGCGCTGACTGGCGCTGCCCGTTTTGCGGACGCCAGCCGCGAACTGACGACGGCATCCCGGTATTCGCACCCGAACTCGTGGATGGCGACGGCACGGATGCGGTGTATCCGTTCGAGGCATTCGTCAGAGCGGAGACGTCCCATTTCTGGTTTCGCAACCGCGCGGCGCTGATTAGCTGGGTGATCCGGAAGTATTTTCCAGCGGCAACCTCGATGCTCGAAGTGGGCTGTGGCGTGGGCGGCGTTCTTCTCGACATCCGGCGGACCAACCCACGCGCCCGACTGACAGGCAGCGAACTGCTCCTGCGAGGTCTTCAACAGGCGAAACAGCGGCTTACCGACGTCGACTTCCTGCAAATGGACGCCCAACACATTCCATTTCAAGGCGAGTTTGACGTCATCGGCGCCTTCGACGTGCTCGAACACATCGACGACGATGAGTCGGTCTTGCGTCAGATCAGAGCCGCGCTCACCACTGGCGGGGGTATCGTGATCACCGTCCCGCAGCACCAGTGGCTCTGGAGTCGGTTCGACGAGGTCTGCGGTCACCGGCGCCGCTATACCCGCCACGACCTGATCGGCAAATTGCGGACCGCGGGATTCGAACCGGTGCGGGTGACATCGTTCACGTCGTTCGCGCTGCCTCTCATGATGGCGGCGAGGTGGTACAGGCGTGACGTCGATCTGGAGCAGGAAGTGTCGGTGCCGGTTGTCCCGGTGAATGGCTTGTTGTGGATGCTCGCGTCGCTGGAGCGAGCGCTGATCGCGGCAGGTGTGTCGTTTCCTGCCGGCGGCTCGCTGCTCGTGGTGGCCGTGGCGAAAGGTGGTTCGCCGTCTTGACGGCGCGTGAACCGGAAGATCGACGACTGATGCGTTGGGTTATATTCGCGTCTGCGGAGCAGCGCCGGCTCCGGTAGCGCGAACCTGCAGGAATGCTCGAGAGGGTCATGTCGACGAGAGTGCGGGCATTGTCCGCGGTGATTCCGGTCTTCAACAGTGAAGGATCGTTGCCCGAATTGATCGGGCGCCTCGAGCCGGTGCTTCGGGCCGCGGCCGATGAATTCGAGATCGTGCTGGTGAACGATGCCTCGCGCGACGACAGTTGGAGCGTGTTGTCGACGCTCGCGCGCACTCGACCATGGATTCGCACCATCGATCTGATGCGGAATGTCGGTCAGCACAATGCGCTGCTGTGCGGAATTCGCGCCGCCCGCTATGAACTCATCGTCACCCTGGATGACGACCTCCAGAATCCGCCGGAAGAACTGCCCAAACTGCTGGCGGTGCTGGCGCCCGACGTCGATGTGGTCTACGGTGCACCCGAGCGCGAAGTGCACGGCCGCTGGCGAGACCTCGCATCGCGGGTGACGAAGATTGCGCTTCAGCACGCCGTAGGCGCAGCGACCGCCCGCATGGTCGGACCGTTTCGCCTGATCAGAACGGACCTGCGGCGCGCGTTTGCGGACTACGCAGCGACCTATGTGAACATCGACGTTCTGCTCACATGGGGCACCACACGGTTTCGAGCGGTCCGAATACGCCATGATGAGCGCCGCATCGGCCAGTCCAACTATACGTTTCGCCAGCTGCTGACGCATGCACTCAATATGATGACCGGCTTCAGTACGGCGCCGCTTCAATGGGCGAGCCTCATCGGTTTGAGTGTCACGGTGCTTGGTGCCCTGCTGCTGATGGATGTGCTTGCGCGACGCTGGATCTATGGCACCAGCGTCCCTGGGTTCTCCTTTCTCGCGTCGATCATCATCATCTTTTCCGGTGCCGAGCTGATCACCGTCGGCATCATCGGCGAGTATCTCGCGCGGATCCACGTTCGGCTGATGCAGCGGCCCCCATATACGGTCAAGAATGAAATGGGCCGACGAGCCGACGACGCGACAGTCGATATTGTGTGACTCCCGATCGACGGCAACGAACGTGACGGACAACGCGATCACGCTGTTTGCGATGATGGAGCGCGGGTTCGATACGCTGCGCGCAATTCAGGCGGCATGTCCGTCGCTGGTCACCACCGTCGTGTCGGCAAGGGATAGCCACGTCACCTACGACTACTTTGACGAGATCGCCTCCTTTTGCCGCGAGCACCGAATAGATTTCCGCGAGCGCAGCGAGCACGCGGCGACGACGACGAGGTACGCGATCGCGATCTCATGGCGGTGGCTGATCGCGGCGGATCGATCTGAACTGATCGTGTTACATGACTCGTTGTTGCCGCGCTACCGAGGCTTCGGGCCGCTGGTGACTGCGCTGATCAACGGCGAGCCGACTATCGGGGTCACCGCCCTGTGGGCTTCGCAGCACTACGACGCCGGGGACATCATCGCGCAGGCGTCGACGTCGGTTACCTATCCGCTGCGCATCCAGCAGGCGATCCGTTTGACCAGCGCGCTCTACCAGCAGCTGTCAGTCGGTATCGTTCGCGCGATTGCTGACGGCTCCCCGCTGCCGCGTCTCCCGCAACGCGATACCGATGCGACCTACAGCCTGTGGCGCGATGACGATGATTATCAGATCGACTGGACGCGATCCGCGGAGGACATCCGGCGCTTCGTCGATGCGGTTGGCGCTCCATACCTTGGCGCGGCGACGATGTGCAAGGGCGCCTGCGCGCGCGTCCTCGACGCTGAGGTGCGAACGGATCTCCGTATCGAGAATCGCACGCCAGGTAAAGTCATTGCGATTGACGATGGAAAACCCGTTGTCGTATGCGGCACTGGCCTGCTGAAGATCCTTGATCTCGTTGACGACGCCTCACGCGTCTCCCTGTTACCGTTGGCGAATTTCCGCGTACGTTTCTCCTGAGAAGGGGCGTTGGCTGACACGGCTCGTTCATCCTGCCAGCTACAACGCGTTACCTGAGAACGATTGGTCTTGAGTTATACGATTCCATTCAACCGGCCGACGCAGACACCCGACGACGGCGCCTATGTGCAGCAGGCGCTCGCGTCCGGAAAACTGTCAGGCGACGGACCGTTTACACAGCGCTGCCATCGGCTGCTCGAAGAGGCGCTGGGGGTGTCGAAGGCGCTGTTGACGACGTCCTGCACACACGCACTGGAGATGGCGGCGCTCCTTCTCAACATCGAACCGGGCGATGAGGTGATCCTGCCGTCGTTCACCTTCGTCTCGACCGTCAACGCATTTGTGCTTCGGGGGGCGCGGCCTGTGTTTGCCGACATTCGCCCTGATACCCTTTGCATAGACGAGCAGCACGTCGACGCGCTAATCACGGAGCGTACGCGCGCAATCGTCGTCGTCCACTATGCCGGTGTGTCCTGTGAAATGGACGAGATTGGCCGGATGGCTGCGCGCGCGGGTATTCCTATCGTCGAAGATAACGCACACGGCCTGTTCGGACGATACCGGGGACGAAATCTCGGCACCTTCGGCCGGGTAGCCGCGCTCAGCTTCCACGAGACCAAGAACCTGACATGCGGAGAGGGTGGGGCGCTCCTGCTCAACGATCCGTTGCTGCTCGAGCGGGCAGAAATCGTCCGAGAGAAAGGCACCGATCGCAGCAAGTTCTTTCGAGGTGAAGTCGATAAGTACGGATGGGTCGACCGTGGGTCCAGTTACTTGCCGTCTGAATTGCTGGCGGCGATGCTGACAAGCCAGCTCGAACACGCCCCGATGGTCCAAGCGGCGCGGCAGCGTCTGTGGTGTCGCTACGAGTCGGCACTTACCGATTGGGCGCTGGCCAGAGCCATTACCCTGCCGACAGTGCCGCCGTGGTGCGAGCAGAGTTTTCACATGTTCTATCTGCTTCTCCCTTCACTGGAGCGGCGGGCGAGCCTGGTCGCGCATCTGAAGCGCCATGGGATCCTCGCTGTGTCGCACTACCAGCCCCTTCATACCTCGAAGATGGGGCACGCGTTCGGTGGTCAGGCTGGCGACTGTCCGGTGACCGAACGGGTCGCCGATCGGATCCTTCGGCTGCCGTTCTACACGAACATGACCGAGATTGAAGAGGAAACGGTCCTCGACGGGCTTCGCACTTGGTGAAAGGCATACCGGCCGATTCAAATGTCACACCGGCGACGGATCGTGTCGATTCGATGGATTCACCGGGGCGACGTCGCTTCCATCTGGGTTGCATTCTGGCGACGCCACTCGTGCAGTGGTGGATCAATCACAATCTGTTCATCACGCCAGCACTCGGATGGCTCGATCCCTGGGTCTATACCGGGTACTTCCTGAGTTTGCCGACGCATATCCGCATGTTTGGGGAAACGTACTATGCAACGCGCTTAGGGTGGCTCCTGCCAGGATTCGTCGTACACACGGCATTTTCGCCATTGGTGGCGAATTACGTGCTGCATCTGTCGTTTCTTTACGTGCTCCTTTTTGCGATCTATTACGTCATCGCCCATTCGATCAACCGTCACGCCGCGATCGTCGCGACTTTGATGTTCGCCTGGAACCCGACGATCCTGGGGTCGCTCAGTTGGGATTATCCGGACGGCTCAGGCATTGTTTTTATTGCGTTGAGCCTGCTGTGCTTGGAACGGCTGTCCTGCGAGCCCAAACGATGGTGGCTGTGGGCGCTGTCTGCGGGCGCCGCGATGGTCGCGATGATTTCCTCGAATTTCTTCCTCGTCGTGCTGTGCCCGGTACTGGCGTCATTCCTGATCATGCGGGTTGGGCTGACTCGATGGCAATCCGTGGCGGCAGACCTGCTGGTCGTCGGCGCCGGGGCGGCCGCCATGCTGGGCGCCTTTGCCTTCGTCGACGTTCAACTCGGCGGTCCGTGGCTGTTTTTGGGAGCGTCGATGCGGCAAAGCCGCAGCATGCTGACGACACCGAATATTTGGGGAGCTGACTCGAACGCCTGGGTGTTTCAAGCGACCTGGCTCGTCCTGCCCGTAGGCGCAACGATTGGAGCCTTGACGACCCTGATGCCGTCGAGGCGCACGGCTCGGTCGTTTGCGACGGCGATTCAACTGTCGTTGTTGATCAGCGCGGCGATATGGCTGCTGTGGCCGGCGCGCATTGTGCCAGTCCTGTTCATCTTCTACTATGCGTCGTACCTTTTCCCATTGGCACTGTTCGCCCTGTTTGTGCAAGGGCCGCTCGGTCATGAAGCGGACGTCCGAACGGCGACGCTGACCGAACTTGGCCTCTTGGGTTTATTTGTCCTTGCCCATTGGTTGGTGCTGACGGACGTCGGTGCGTTCTGGTGGCGGGTCTGGCAGCTCGTTCACGTCACGGCGTCGCCTCAGCGGCTCGCGACCGCCATAACCCTGGCGGCCTGTCTGCTGGCGGTTTTCGTCTGGCGATTCGTGAGCATCCGCTGGCTGCAGAAAGCGATCTTTGCCACATTGCTGACGGTCAGCTATTTGGCTGTTCCCGGAAATTGGCCGGTTGCGAACGGTCAGGATAGCCGGCGACAGTTTGAACGGACGGTGGCCGCTCATCGCTTCATTCGCGACGAGATCGGTGTCGACAAACCTCGATTCTGGTATCACGCCACGCCAGCGACGACGCTGCCCTTCATCGCGATTGCCAGCACATACCTTTGGGGATACGTCGTCATCAATGAGGCCTTGCCGCTGTTGAAGGACACTGAAGCGGCGAACCTGATGCCTGGCACCCCGCTCGTTCTGCTGGCCGGTTCGGCAGAGGAGGCGGAAGGTGCACGTCGGGCACTGGCCGCGTTCGGCTTCGACTACATTGTCCGCGTTCAGAAGACGTTCGCGGACGACGAGATGTCGTTCGTCGTGGTGGTTGCCAACCTCGTGTTCAACGACTTCGACACCGGCCGACCGCGCGCCTGGCAGTTTCGCGAATGGCAAGGCGAGGCCGGCGCGGTCGTCGGACGTGATTCGCCGAGTGGCGACGAGACGGAATCGAGCATCGCCCTGCCGCCTAACGCGTTCGCGTGGACGGCCACTCGGGGTGCGCCCGCCGGTCGATACATGGCGTCGTTGCTCCTCAAGGGAGAAGGGACGGTTGCGGTTCGGATCAACGGCTTGGATAAGCCGTGGCCTGTCTACAACGAATGTGTGGTGAACTTGATCCCGTCCGGCGAATCGATTCAATGCGCGTTCAGGAAGCCGGCCGATCGGATGGGCGTTGAACTTGCCCTCATCAACCGGTCGCAGAATCGCGTCGTCGTTTCCGCAGCCGCCGTCACCGCGCGCGCGCAGTAAGCGGGCTCGACTGCGGTGGGAACAGATCGCGAGCGCCGGCGGTTCGGGCCTCGCGGCGGGTTCGCGGACCGATTCGTGAAGACAATGCTCTGACGCCCGACTGACCGGCATCATGATCCGAACGGACAATCCATACTTGAGCGTGGTGGTCACCACTCGAAACGACGACCACGGAGGCGATCCCCTCAAACGTCTACAGGCCTTCGTCAACACATTCGACGCCCAGTGCCGTCGCACGACCCTCGCTGCCGAGGTCGTTGTCGTGGAATGGAATCCACCTTCCGATCGACCGCGTCTTTACGATTTGATCAGAATGCCACCGCACTGTGCGTTCGCGCTGCGGTTCATCGAGGTTCCGCCAGCCCTGCATGGGCGCCTGCCGCACGCCGACGTACTGCCGCTGTTTCAAATGATTGGCAAGAACGTCGGCATTCGCCGCGCCCGCGGGCGGTTCATCCTATCCACCAATATCGACATCATCTTCTCCAACGAGCTCGTCGAGTTCCTTGCGTCCGGCCAGCTGGATGCTGCCTGTCATTACCGCGTCAACCGTCACGATATCGAATCGGACTTCCCGATCGACGCGTCGCTCGGCGAGCAAATGGCGTACTGCGAGACGCATCAGCTGCGGTTGCACACGCGGTCCGGCACTCACCGTGTCGACGCGCAAGGGCATATCGTTCCGCTCGAGCCGGACATCGTTGGTTCCGGTGGAATCGCCCTGGGCGACGGCTGGCACACTCGTGAGGGCGATCCAGGCTCCGGGCTCTACCGCTGGGCAAGCCGTGAAGCGCGGCTCACGATCGACCGTCCTGCGATTCAGGACCTCAGTCAAGGAGCCCAGCTCGAGATAGAAGTCGAACCGAATCCGTATGAGCGCGATTCGTGGGTCGAGCTCGAGATCCGCGACGGCGAGCGGCGGCTGGTGCACACGCGTCTATCGGCGCGCACTTCGATCCGCATACCGCTCGATGGCCGAGAGGCACCGCATGAGATCACCATGCGCATGCTCGATGCCAGCGGCGGTCGAGAAACCTTGCCGTTGCTGGAGCGTCGTGAAACGCTGTGTTATCGCGTCTATCGCGTCGCCGTGCGCGGTCTGGCCAACTACCCTTACGACATGGGGCTGTGGCGGCCGGCAACCAACAGTGCGAACCTGTCGATGACGCAGACGCGGGACGGTCTCGACGTCACGACTGATTCCGGCAGGTACTCGTACTGCGCACGCTACGCTCCGTTCGAGACGGCCGAGGATCGGCACTGCGAATTTCAGTTCGAATACTCGCGCATTCAAGGCAACTTCGCACTCAACGTGATGGACGATGTGCGTCAGTGCTGGCTGCCGTCGACGGTTACCGAAATCGACGAGGGTGACATCTCCGTCCGCATTCTGACGATCGACGTGCCTCGTCACACTCGATTTTCACTCTATATCTCGAATAACCGTCCGAACGGCGACCAGGCGTCCCGTTTCGTGCTCCGCAGCGTAGCCGGCTCCGTGCCGCTCGACCAACTGATCCGCAGGTCGGAGATCGTCAGACTCAGGGGTCAGGAGCGCCGGATCGGGGGAGCGCGGCGAGTTCTGTGGGGACTGGGTCGTCGAATCAAGGCGTTGGTTTCCTCGTTTGCTCTACGAAAGGCGCGCGAGCGGTTCGAGAGTCGTATCGTGGACGACTCGGACCGCGTGCGCGATCTGAACGACAGACTCGCCTCACTGTCGTCCCTGGCAGAACTCGCACCGATCGAGCAGCTGCTGCGACGACATCGTCCCGCTGAGCTGCACCAGAATGCATCCGGCGATTTCCAGCTTCTCGCGCGCGAGCATTGGTTCGAGCTCCGTGGCTTCGCGGAGTTCCCGATGTACTCGATGAATATCGACGGTCTCTTCGAAACTGTGGCTCATTACGCTGGACTGAAGGAGCAGGTCTTGGAGACGCCCCTGTGTGCGTACCATCTCGAGCACGAAAAAGGATCCGGCTGGACGCCAGAAGGCGAAGCACTGCTGAAGCAGCGAATCGCCGCGAGTGGGATCACGTGGCTGGACGCCAGCGCCGTGCAGGTCTGGAGTTCGTACATGGAGTGGCTGCAACGGCCCATGATCTTCAACGGATCCGACTGGGGGTTCGGCGATGTCGCATTACCGGAAAGAACCCTACAGACCGTAGTGCGCCCGTAACGTTGTTCCTCGCCGAATTTCCTCGTCATTATGTGCGGCATCGTCGGTAGTTTTCACCCCACGCAGTCGAGTTCCGGTCCGGAGGTCGTGGCGCGCATGCGCGACCGCATGGCGCACCGCGGCCCGGATGGGGCCGGCATCTGGGTGTCGGCAGATCGCCGCTGCACGCTCGGACATCGTCGCTTGTCGATCATCGATCTGTCCGACGTGGCGTCGCAGCCGATGTCGAACGCGTCCGGCACGGTGACGCTCGTCTTCAACGGTGAGATTTATAACCACGCCGACCTGCGCTGCGAGCTGCAGGCGCTGGGCAAGTACGAATGGAAGACCGACCATTCGGACACCGAGGTGCTGCTGCACGCCTACGAAGAGTGGGGCGTCGACTGCGTGAAGAAGTTCTACGGTATGTTCGCGGT
>Ga0068864_100000702_pt1 | contig 28112 bp, 29 predicted proteins | sample KBSSwiS72_FD_66586 | JGI IMG/M metagenome (GOLD analysis project Ga0068864, IMG submission 66586) | Switchgrass rhizosphere microbial communities from Kellogg Biological Station, Michigan, USA - KBS Switchgrass S7-2 | ecosystem: Host-associated > Plants > Roots > Rhizosphere > Soil ...
TGGGAAGCGTTCCACGCGGGCTGCCGAGCTGGGTGTGGCCGGAGCTCGGTCTAGTCGCCCAGCTCTGGCCTGCCGCGGCGGGCATCGCGCTGATGAGCTTCACGGAGACCATTGCGTCCGGACGCGCCTTCGCGAGGCCCGACGAGCCACGCCCGCGCGCGAACCGCGAGCTCCTCGCGATCGGGGTCGCAAATATTGGCGGCGGCTTATTCGGTGCGATGCCGGCCGGCGGCGGCACGTCGCAGACGGCCGTGAATCGGAGCGCCGGCGCGCGAACGCAGTTCTCCGAGCTCGTCACGGCAGCCACGTCGCTCGCAACTCTGCTGCTGCTCGCGCCGTTGATCGCGCTGATGCCGAACGCGGTGCTCGCCGCCGTAGTCGTCGTCTACTCGATTCCGCTGATCAAGCCCGAGGAGTTTCGGGCGATCGCGCAAATTCGGCGCACCGAATTCTATTGGGCGGCGGTCGCGTGCCTCGGCGTGATATTGCTCGGCACCCTGAGGGGCATCGTGGTCGCCGTGATCGTCTCGCTGCTCGCGCTCGCGCAACAGGCCGGCAATCCGCCGCTGCACGTGCTCGGCCGCAAGCGCGGAACGCAGATCTTTCGCGCGCGTTCGGCAAAGCACGCGGACGACGAGACCTGGCCCGGCTTGCTCGTGGTGCGGCCGGAGGGCCGGATCTTCTTCGCCAATGCCGAAAGGCTCGGCGAAAAAATCCGCAGGCAGATCCAGGCGGCGAAGCCGAAGGTCGTCATCCTCGACTGCAGAGCCGTCATCGACATCGAGTACACCGCGCTCAAGATGCTCGAAGCGGCCGAAGAGAATCTCCGTCGTGAAGGCATCATGCTCTGGCTTACCGCGTTGAACCCGAGCGTGCTGGCCGTCGTTCGGCGGTCGGGTCTGGAAGCCGCGCTCGGCCGCGACCGCATGTTCCCGAAGCTGCAGACGGCTGTGGAGACGTACGAGCGATCGTTGCCCGTGCAGCAGCCTGTGCTTCACGCAACCTAAGCCGCGTCGGTCAAGCCGTCGGCGGCGGCAACAGATACAGCGTGAGCGCGAGCGCCGCGTAAACGACGAGCACGAGCACGCCGATGAACCACGCGGAGCGCCCGCTCGTGGTCACGAGCGCCGCCGTCAGCGTAGCGATCACGATCATCGTCACTGCGCCCGGCCAGAGTTGCAGGCTCATCGGCGCCGGGCCGATCACGTAGCTCAGCAGCACGAGCGCCGGCGCCACGAACAGCGCGATCTGCGCGGCGCTGCCGAGCGCGATGCCAACGCTGAGGTCGAGCCGGTTCTTGCGCGCGCCCGCGAACGCCGCGGCCATCTCGGCCGCGGCGCTGACGAGCGCGACGACGATGAAGCCGACGAACGCCTGACTGATCCCGAGCGCGAGAGCCGCGTCCTGCACCGACGCGACGAACACCTCGCTCACGAGCGCCACGAGCACCGTGACGCCTGCGAGAGTCGCGAGCGCGACGCCCATCGGCCAATGCTCTTCCTCCTCGTCCGCATCGCGAGCGGCGCTGCCGAAGAAGTCGCGATGCGTCTTCAGCGAGAACACGAGCCCGAGCGCGTAAGTAACCATCAAGAGAATCGCGAGGCCTACGCTGAGCTTCTCGGTGAACGCCGCTTCGGGCGTCGCGTCCGCGCGGCTGATTGCGGAAGGAATCAGCAGCGCAACCGTCGCGAGGAACAACAGTCCCGCCTGCAACCGCGCGGTGCTGCGGTTGAACTCCTGCACGTGGTGCTTCAAGCCGCCGAGCAAGAACGAGCCGCCGAGCATGAACAACGAGTTCGTCACGATCGCGCCCGCAATCGACGCCTTGACGAGCGTGTACTCGCCGGCGCCAAGCGCCGCTAGCGCGATCACGAGCTCGGTGAGGTTGCCGAGCGTCGCGTTCAACAGCCCGCCGATCGTGTCGCCCGTCTTGGCCGCGACCGACTCGGTCGCCATGCTGAGCAACGCCGCGAGCGGCACGATGGCCAAGATCGACAGCAAGAACAGCGCCGTGTGCGCTTCGGGGCGGAAGTGCTCCGCCGCGAGCACGACCGGTACGAAGACGAGCAGCCAAAGCAGCGGCATGCGACGAATCGCGGCGAGCAGTTGCATCGAAGTCCCCTCCCCGGCCAACAACGCGCTGCGAGCATACGCGCCGGCACCGATGGCCGCACGTAGCCGTTGCGTACTCGTTTGACCGGCCGCGGCTCGCGTGCTCTAGTGAGGCGCCGCGCTTTTGCGGTGCACCGTGCAGGCTCACGATCATGCGGAGTTTCTCGCTGTTGCTCGGCCTCTCGATCGCGTGCGGCTCAGCACTCGCGCAATCACCGCAATCCCAAACCGACTGGAACGCACCTTTCCCACCGCACAAGGTGATGGACAACCTCTATTTCGTCGGCACTGCGCAGCTCGGCTCGTTCTTGGTCGTGACGCCCGCCGGCGACATCCTCATCAACAGCGACTTCGAGACCACCGTGCCGTTCCTCGAGAAGAACGTCGAATCGCTCGGCTTCAAGTTCACGGACATCAAGATCCTGCTCGGCAGTCATGCGCACGGCGATCACATGGAGGGCGACGCGCTCGTCAAGAAGCTCACCGGCGCCACCGTCATGGCGATGGAGCAGGACGTGCCGGCGTTGCGCAACATGCGTCCCGGCGGCAAGGAGCATCCGATCGACCGCGTGCTGCACGACGGCGACACGGTGACGCTCGGCGGCACGACGCTCACTGCACACCTCACACCCGGCCACACGAAGGGCTGCACGAGCTGGGGCCTCGACGTGCGCGAGGACGGAAAGAACTATCACGCTCTGATTGTCTGCAGCTTTGGCGTCAACGACGGTTACGTGCTCGTCGGCAACAAGGACTATCCGCAGATCGCGTCCGACTACGTCGCGACGTTTGCGAAGGCGCGCGCGCTTCCAGTGGACGTGTTCTTGGGCTCGCACGGCTTCTTCTACGGCCTCGACGAGAAATACGCCGCTCTCAAGAACCGCAAACCCGGCGAGGCTAACCCGTTCGTCGATCACGCGGGCTATCTCGCGCACATCGCGACGCAGGAAAAGCGCTTCCAGACGATGCTCGACGCGCAGCGGCAAACCTCGCACTAGCGTCTGCGACTGGGTCATTCGGCGCGCGACCGGCGGCGCTCCGGCCTCTACTCTCGCTCACGAAACGCGTTATGCTTCGCGTCTTCTTCCGAAACGTCTGATCGAGGAACTCATCATGGCCGACAAAAAAATCATCGCCGTCATCGGCGCGACTGGCTCTCAGGGCGGTGGACTCTGCCGGGCAATCCTGGCGGATCCCGCGGGCGGATTCGCTTGCCGCGCGGTCACTCGCGATACGAACAAGGACAAGGCAAAGGCGCTCGCTTCGGGCGGCGCGCAGGTCGTGAAGGCCGACATCGACGACGTCGAGAGCCTCAAGAAGGCGTTCGCGGGCGCCTACGGTGTCTACGCCGTCACGAACTTCTGGGAGCACTTCTCCGGTGAGAAGGAGAAGGCGCAGGCCAAGAACATCGCCGACGCCGCGAAGGCGGCGGGCGTCAAGCACGTGATCTGGTCGACGCTCGAGGACATCCGCAAGTTCATGAAGCCCGACGACAAGCGGATGCCGATGCTGCAGCAGAAGTATCGCGTGCCGCACTTCGACGCGAAGGCCGAGGCCAACGCATTCTTCGCGGGCGTGCCGACGACCTTCCTCGTCACCTCTTTCTATTGGGACAACCTCTACATGTTCGGCCTCGCGCCGAAGAAGGGCCAGGACGGTCAGCTCGCGTGGGCGTTCCCGATGGGCAATGCGAAGATGGCGGGCATTGCGGCCGAGGACATCGGCAAGGTCGCGTACGGGATCTTCAAGGGCGGCTCGCAGTACATCGGCAAGACCGTCGGCATCTACGGCGAGGCGCTCACGATCGATCAGATGGGCAAGACGCTCAGCAAAGTGCTCGGCGTCGGCCCGGTGAAGTACAACGCGGTCGAGGCGGACGTCTATCGCGGCTTCGGTTTCCCGGGCGCGGACGAGATGGGCAACATGTTCCAGGCGTATCGCGACTTCGAGAAGGAAATGCTCGGGGCGCGCAGCGCGGATACGGCGCGCAAGCTGAACCCTGCCCTGCAAACGTTCGAGCAGTTCGTCAAGAACAAGAAGGACGCGATCCTTCCCGCGATGGGCTGATCGCTCGAAGGGTCAGGCGGTCGGCTTGACCCGGATTACGAGGACGTCGCATGCAGCCTTGTGCAGCACGGCGTCCTCGGTGAAGTCCACGAGCAACGAGAGTCCGTGCCGCTCGCGGCCGCCGAGCACGATCAGATCGGCGCCGCCATCCCTAGCGGCGCGGACTATCTCCGCCTGTGTGTTGCCGACGATCACTTCGGCGCGACTCGGCACGCCGAGATCGGCGGCGAGCTTGTCGAGCCGCTTGCGCGCGCCCGCCGCGAGCTCGTCTTGGGTTTGTAGCACCGTCGGGGCCATCACGTCGGGCACGTCGAACGGCGTCACGAGCGGAACGGGCTCGATCACGTGCAACAGCGAGAGCTCCGCGCCATGGATCTTCGCGAGCGCCTTGGCACGCTCAACGATCGGTGACGTATCCCCTGTTAGGTCCACTGCGACCAAGATCTTCTTATACATGCCTCTCTCCGTTCGACGGCGCGAGCGCGCACACCGCCGAGCCTAATCAATCACGCGTCACTGCAAGGGAGCGCGCGCGGCCCGGCTCGCAGCCGTCTCGGCATAGTAGTTCGTCACGCCGTCCGGGTCTGCGAGCCAGATCGTTCGCAGCGCGAACCCGGGCAGACCGCTCAGCGGCTGCTCGACAGTGATGTGGCGCTCGGCCGCGAGCGCGGCGACTGCGTCGACGTCCGATACGACGTATTGAATGCCGCCGCTGCCGTCATCGGCGGGCAGCGTGCGCGCGAAGCTCCGCAAGCTGATCGTCGTCGCGCCGTGGCGAAACGAGTACTTCTTCGTCCCGAAACGCGCGTCTTCGACGGGCGCGAGCTCCTCGAGCCCGACGAAGCCGCGGTAGAACGCTCGGCTGCGTTCCAGGTCGGCGACCGTGATCCCGACCTCGACGGCCGCGAGCTGCTCGGGCGTCGCGTCCGGCAGCACGACGAGCTCGACTGGCTGCCCGTCGGGATCGGTTACGAGCGCGCTGCGCCCCTTCGCACCTCGCCGTGGCTCAAACTCGGGCGCGGGATAACCCGTCGCGGCGAAGCGAGCCTCGAGCGCGCTCTCGTCGGCGAAGAAGAACGTGAGCAGCCTCAGGCCCGTCGCCTCGCGAACGCCGCCCGCTTGATAGTGCTTGTTGGGGACGCGGCCGGTGAGCTTCAGCTCTTGCGCCCCGGCCTGAAAGCGCGCGACGCCGCCACCGCTCGTGTTCACGTTCAGCGTCGTGAGTTGCTTGAACCCGAGCACCGTGCCGTAGAACTCGAACATCTTCTCTTTCGGCGCGGCGAAACGGCGGAACACGTTCATCGACGGCTGCCACAGAACCGGCGCGGTCGTGTCGAGCGAACGCGGCGGACTCGCCTTCGTGTCGCTCGTTTGCGACGACGCTGTCGTCGCGGCGAGCGCGGCGAGAAACACGAGCAGCGTACGCGACGTGCGTCTCATCGCAGGCAGTGTGAATCACGCGAGCTGCCGGTACAATCGCGCGCTATGTGGAAAGCACTCGTCGTCCTCGTCGCCTTGATCGTCGGCGGCATCTTGGTCTGGGTCAACGCGGGCAAAGCTCCCGGCCCGGCCATCGAAATCACCGGACCGGCCGTCATCGGCCGCACGGGCGAGGTCTCGGTCAGCGTCGTCACGCCGAAGGGCGCGCTGAAGCGGCTCGAGGTCGTGCTCGCGCAGGACGCGACGACGGTGCCGGTGTTCATGCTGACGCAGACCAATGCCAGCGAGCTCACGGTCGCCGGGGACCGGGTCTCGATCACGCGGCCATCGGGTAAGAACGTCGTTCCCGAGCTCAAGCAAGGCAATGCCGAGATACGAGTGACGGCCGTGCGCCCCGTCTTCTTCGGGCTCCGCGAGGCGGCCGCGACGCAGAAGCGCGGCGTCGAGGTACGGCTCTTGCCGCCGCAGATCGCCGTCGTGTCGTCGTTCCACTACGTGAACCACGGCGGCTCGGAAGCCGTCGTCTACCGAGTCACGCCGCCCGACGCGCAATCCGGCGTCAAAGTCGGCAACTACGAATACCCGGGCTATCCCGCGAGCGGCGCCGGCATCGCAAGCGGCGATCCCGCGCTGCGCATCGCTTTCTTCGCCCATCTCTGGGACCAGGACCAGAGCACGCCGATCCGAGTCTATGCGCGCGATAGCGTCGGCAACGAGAGCAGCGGGAGCTTCGACTATCGCGTGTTCCCGAAGCAGTTTCGCGCGAGCCGCATCGAGCTCGACGACGCGTTCCTCGCGAAGGTCGTCCCGCCGATCGTCCAGAACTCACCAGAGCTCAAGGTCGACGACCCGAGCGACCTGCTCGCCGCGTACCTCAAGATCAATCGCGACCTGCGCAAGATGAACAACGAGACGATCACGAAGCTCGCGGCGCAGACGTCTCCCGAGATTCTTTGGCGCGGCCCTTTCAAGCAGCTCACGAACACGGCCGTCGAGGCCGGTTTCGCGGATCAACGCACTTACCTGTACAAGGGCAAGGAAGTCGACCGCCAGGTCCACTTGGGCTTCGATCTCGCTTCGCTCGCCGGTGCGCCGGTCAAAGCCGCAAACCGCGGCCGCGTGCTGCACGCGGGCTGGCTCGGCATCTACGGCAACTGCGTGATCCTCGATCACGGCATGGGGCTGATGTCGCTGTACGCGCACCTGTCGTCGATCGAGGTCCAAGTCGGCGACATGGTCGATCTCGACAAGGAGCTCGGCCGCAGCGGCTCGACCGGCCTCGCGGGCGGCGATCACCTGCACTTCACGATGCTGCTCGCGGGCAACGCGGTCACGCCGATCGACTGGTGGAGCGCGCAGTGGGTCCAAGACCGCGTCACGCGCAAGCTCAACGACGCGGGCGCGCCCGCTACGGGCGCACCCGCTACGTCGGCGGCGCGCTGATCAGCCCCTAACCAGGAACCTGCGCGGCACCACGATGGTGGCGCGCAAGCCGGAGTCGTTCCCGACTTCGAGCGCCCCCCCAATCTCTGCGAGCCGATGCTGGATGCTCCAGAGCCCGAAGCCGCCGCCCTGGAAAGGGTGCTTGCTCTGAATGACCGATTCCAACCCGACGCCGTTGTCGGCGACCGTGATCTCGACCTCGTCTTCTCGACGGAAGCGGCTCGTGAGCTTCACGACCGTCGCCTGCGAATGCTTGCGGACGTTCGTCAAGAGCTCGCGCAGCGTCCGGAACACGATCTCGCCTACGCCGGGCTCGAACTCGACGTGCGCGGGAACGACCTGGAGCTTGCAGTCGATGCCGCTTCCGGCCTTGAACTGCTCGCAGAGCTCCTTGAGACGCGACGAGAGCGGCTGCGGCTGCGAGGCGTCGCCCATAAGATCGCGGATGATTTGTTGGAGATGATCGATGGCCGCCTGCGCGAGATGACCAACCTCGACAGCTCGCGCCGTTTGGTTTTCGCCCTGGCCAACCGAACGGACCAGGTTAGCCGCCGCGAGCTGCAACGCGACGAGCTCTTGCAACGGCCCATCATGCAGGCGCTCGGCGAGCGCTTGCTGAAAGAACGAAATATCTTCGGACATGGATCCTTCCCGGCGCACGGGCAGCGCGAACATGTGGCCCCTCCTAGGAGCTCGCCGATTGACGGCGAAGGGCGCGCTTTATACCGGGCGGCGGCCCGGTATTGAACGTGTGACACGGTGTCGCGAAGCCGTAACGGCCGCGCGGCGCTTGGGTTTGCGCTAGTTCGTGATCTCTCGATCGCCGCCCGCGGGCGGCTCGTCGGTTGACGGCAGCGCGGGCACGGGAACGGGCGGGCTCGCTTCGACCGACGCGGGAACGGGCGGGCTCTCGGCAGGCGCCGGAGGCGTCGTGGGCGCAGGGGCCGCGGTCGGCGGAGGCGCTGCTTGCCGCGGCGCCGGAGCTGGCGCACCGCCGCCCCGTCTTTGAGGGGTGCCGCCGCGCGGGTTGCTCGGAGCGCCATCCGCGTAGAAGCCCGGAGGCGTCTCGAGGCACGCCTTGCTCGACTGGGCGACGCGCCCCGTGTCGGGCGGCAATCTCAGCGAATCCGTGTCATCGGGCGGGTTGAGGTCGTCGGGAATTCGAACGGGGCCGATCGTCGCCGCGGTCGAGTAGCGCGACGTTGGCTCGCACGCGATTGCGTTTCCGTGCGAGCACGCGCACAGCTGACAGAAGACCATGAGCGCAGCGGAGGCTGCCGCGAACCGCCGAATCACGCTGCGGCGACTTGAACGCCCGCGGTGATCATCGCGCTCGCCACGAGCGAGTGATATTGCGGCGCCAACGGCATCAACGGCAGGCGAATTCCGGGACCGATGAGTCCCATCTTTTGAACGGCCCATTTGACAGGAATCGGGTTGCTCTCGCAGAACAGATTCTTGTGCAGCGCCTGCAAATCGGCGTCGATACGCTCGGCCTCGACACGCCGTCCGCCGCGGGCGGCGTCGCAAAGACGACGCATCCCCTCCGGCGCCACGTTGCCCGTGACCGAGATGACTCCGTCGCCGCCCTGAAGCATGAACTCTCGCGCAGTGGCGTCGTCGCCACTGAGCAGCACGAAATCGGCGCCGCACGTCTCTCTGAGCACGCGCACGCGCGCGAGTTCCCCGGTCGCTTCCTTGATGCCGGCGATGTTCGGATGCGTCGCGAGCTTCGCGACCGTCTCCGGCTTCAAGTCGACGCCGGTGCGGCCGGGCACGTTGTACAGAATCACGGGGTGATGGACTGCGTCGGCCACCGCCGAGAAATGCCGGCGCATTCCTTCCTGCGGAGGCTTGTTGTAGTACGGCGTGACGACCAGGTACGCCGCGATCGGCAGGCGGTCGACGGCACGCGAAAGATTCAACGTCTGCGTCGTCGAGTTCGAGCCCGTGCCGGCGATGATCGGGATGCGTCCCTCGGCGAGCTCGCACGCGCGGTCGAGCAGCTCGACGTGCTCTTTGTGATCGAGCGTCGCCGACTCGCCGGTCGTGCCGGCTACGATCAAGGCCTCCGTGCCGCCTGTCACGTGGAAGTCGATGACGCGCGCGAGGTCGCGATAATTCACCGCGCCGTCGGCGTCCATCGGCGTGACGACCGCCACCATGCTGCCCTTCAACATCGTCGAGTCCGTACCGCCCCGAAAGGCGCACGATAGTACCGACGGGCCTTAGGAGGCGCAACCTCGCCACGTTGCAGGGCGGGAGGTTCTAGGTACACTGCCGGACTGGCTTAGAGAGATAGTCCGCCGATGGAACAACTGATGGTCATCTCGGCAGTCGGCGGTGATCCCACCGCCGTCGTGCAGGAACTGACCCGTGTGATCATGGACTGCGGCGGTAATATCAAAGAGAGCCGGATGGGTGCGTTCGGCTCAGAGTTCGCAATGCTGCTGCTCGTTGCGGGTAACTGGCACACGATCAGTCGCATGGAGCGCGAGCTCAATCGTTTCGCAAGCAGCAACGGCGTGACGATGCAGCTGAAACGCACCGAGCCGCGACGCTTCGGGAAGGAGCTGCTGCCCTACGCCGTCGACGTCGTCGGGCTCGACCAGCCCGGCGTCGTGCATAGCCTGAGCGGTTTCTTCGCGGCGCGAAAAGTCGAGATCGCGGAGGTGTCGACGCGTAGCTACGCGGCGACGCACACTGGAGCGCCGATGTTCTCGGTGCAGATGTCCATCAATATCCCGGGCAGCGTGCACATCTCGGGGTTGCGCGAGGAATTCATGGACTTCTGCGATCAGCTCAACGTCGACGCTATCCTGGAGCCGGTGAAGCAGGCCTGAGCACTAGCGCCTGCGACGGCGGAACAAGGAGCACGGAATGGCAACACCCACGGTCGGCAAGAAAGTGCCGGCGTTCTCCGCGCCCTCGACCGACGGTCCCGTGAGCAGCAAGGATCTCGCGGGCTCGCCGTACGTGCTCTACTTCTATCCCAAGGACGACACGCCCGGGTGCACGCTCGAGGGCCAGGGCTTCCGCGACAGCCAAGCCGCGTTCAAGCGTCTGGGCGTGCGAGTGCTCGGCGTGTCGCGCGACAGCTTGGGCTCCCACGAGAAGTTCAGGGCGAAATACTCCCTTCCCTTCGACCTTCTGTCCGACGCGGACGAGAAGCTCTGCAAGCAATTCGACGTAATCAAAGAAAAGAATATGTACGGGAAGAAGGTGCTCGGGATCGAGCGGAGCACCTTTCTCGTCGACGCCGACGGTGTATTGCGCAACGAGTGGCGTAAAGTAAAGGTCGACGGGCACGTCGACGACGTGCTCAGCGCCGCCAAAGCGCTCTGATTTGAACGCGCGGGCGGTCGTCGGGTCCAATGGATCTTGCGGCCCTGCACATGGAGGCTGGCTCATCGTGAAATTGCTCGTGTTTTTGCTGGCATTCGCCGCGACAGCCATCGCGGGAGCCGAGCCCAACGACAAGCTTCCGGACTTCGGCACGCCAGCCGACATGGCGCTCAGCAAGAGCCGGGAAGCTCAGCTCGGGCGCGGCGTGATGCTGCAGCTTCGCAACGCCGGGGCGGTCGTCGACGACCCGCAGCTCACCGAATACCTCGGCTCGCTCGGCGGTCAGATCGCGAGCCATGCGAACAACGGCGATTTCAAGTTTCATTTCTTCTTCGTCAAAGAGGACGAGATCAACGCGTTCGCGTTGCCGGGCGGCTACGTCGGCGTGAATTCCGGCCTGCTACTCGCGACGAACAACGAGAACGAGCTCGCCGGCGTGCTCGCGCATGAGGTCTCGCACGTGACTCAGCGGCACATCGCGCGTGCGATGTACGACAACGAGCACATGAGCATCGTCTCGATGGCCGCGATGCTCGCGGCGGTCCTACTCGGCGCGGCGGCCCACGTTGGCGGCGATGCGCTCACCGGCGTGATCGCGGGCACGCAAGGCCTCGCTGCGCAACATTCGATCAACTTCACGCGCTCGAACGAATCCGAGGCCGATCGGGTCGGCATGGACGTGCTGTCATCTGCGGGCTTCGATCCGAACGGAATGGCCAGCTTCTTCGACGAGATCCAGAAGCGCTACGGCTCGGTGGAAGCGCACGTGCCGGCGATCCTCCAGAGCCACCCCGTTACGAGCGAGCGCATCGCGGAAGCCCGCTCTCGCGCTAGACAGCTGCCGCCCACGAAGCATCCCGATAGCCCGGCGTATGGTCTCGCGAAGGCGCGACTGGAGGTGCTCTCGGCGCCGACGCCCGAGGCCGCGTACTCGCTGTTCAAGGACCAGGGCGACAGCAATAACCCCGCGGACCGCTACGGTCTAGCGCTCGCGCAGATGCGCCTGTCGCTCAACGACAACGCAGAGCGGATCATGCGCGACCTCGCGACCGAGAATCCGACCGTCATCGCGTATCGAATCGGCCAGGCCGAGGCGCTGATGGCCGGAGGCTCGACCGACGAGGCGCTCAAGCACTACAAGGACGCCGAACGGCTGTTCCCGCGCAATGTCCCGCTCACGATCAGCTACGCCGAGGCGCTGATCGCGGCCGGACAGGCGTCCGCTGCGCACGCGCTAATGCTCGACTTGCTCAACAACGTCGAGGCGACGCCGGAGCAGCTCCGCTTGATCGCGCGCGCCGCGAACGCGGAAGGCGACGTCGGCGACGCGTACTACTACATGTCCTACTACTACGGCCTGATCGGCAACCTGCCGCTCGCGATCAGCCAGGTCCGGCTCGCGCTCGAGACTCCCGGCGTCCACACGGTCGAGCGTGCGCGGTTCAAGGCCCGACTCAAGGAGCTGATCGACTACCTGCCGCCCGAAGAGCGGGAACGCGCGGCCCGATCGGCGCCGTAGAGCGCCCCGGCCGCTTAGCTTCCAACCTCGCGCTCCGAGCCCCAGCACTGGCGGGCCGGATTTGGCCGATGCTCAAATTAGTACTAAAATAGTCCACTTTAAATACCAGGACGCGGCCCATGCTCCGAATGAGCAAGCTGACCGACTACGGGACGATGGTGCTGGCCCAGCTGCCGGCCAAACACGAGGGCCTGACGACCGCGGGCGAGGTCGCGAGCGCGACCCACCTCGGCCAGCCGACGGTCCAGAAGCTGCTGAAGTCCCTCGTGCACGCGGGGCTCGTCGTGTCGACGCGCGGCGCACAGGGCGGCTATGCGCTCGCGAGGGCGCCGGACGCGATCAGCGCGGCGGAGATCATCGATGCGCTCGAGGGGCCGGTCGCGATCACCGAGTGCAGCTCGGTCGACGGCGGCTGCGACCTCGAGTCGTTCTGCCGGGTCGGAATGGCGTGGCAACGGATCAACTCGAGCATCCGCAAGGCGCTCCATAGCGTGACGCTCGCGGACCTCCAGCACCGGAGCCAGCCGCTGCCGCCGCCGGACTTGAGCGCGGGGCTCCGTGACAGCGCGGGCGCGCGTTGAGTAACAGGATAGGAACGAGCATGGCGACGAATACCAGGGAGCTCGACGACCTCGTCAAACGGAGCTATCGGCACGGCTTCGTCACCGACATCGAGCAGGACACCGTGCCTCCCGGCCTCGACGAGGGCGTCATCCGCTTCATCTCGGCCAAAAAGGGCGAACCCGAGTTTCTCACCGAGTGGCGGCTGAAGGCGTATCGGCACTGGCTCACGCTCGAGGAGCCCACTTGGGCCCATGTCCGCTATCCGAAGATCGACTATCAAGCGATCTCGTATTACTCGGCACCACGACCCAACGCCGACGCGCCGAAAAGTCTCGACGAGGTCGACCCGAAACTGCTCGAGACCTACGACAAGCTCGGTATCCCGTTGCACGAGCGCGCGAAGCTCGCGGGCGTCGCGGTCGACGCCGTGTTCGACAGCGTCTCGGTCGCCACCACGTTCAAGGACAAGCTCGCCGCCGCGGGCGTGATCTTCTGCTCGTTCTCCGAAGCCGTGCAGAAGCACCCGGATCTGGTTCAAAAATATCTAGGCAGCGTAGTGCCTTACAGAGACAACTTCTTCGCGACTCTGAACACCGCCGTGTTCACCGACGGCTCGTTCGTCTACGTGCCGAAAGGCGTCCGCTGCCCGATGGAGCTGTCGACGTACTTCCGGATCAATGCGGCGAAAACGGGCCAGTTCGAGCGCACGTTGATCATCGCCGACGAGGGTAGCCACGTGAGCTACCTCGAGGGCTGCACGGCGCCGATGCGCGACGAGAACCAGCTACACGCGGCCGTGGTCGAGCTCGTCGCGCTCGAGGGGGCCGAGATCAAATACTCCACGGTCCAGAACTGGTATCCCGGCGACGAGAACGGCCGCGGCGGGATCTACAACTTCGTCACGAAGCGCGGCGAATGCCGCGGGGCCCGCTCGAAGATCTCGTGGACGCAGGTCGAGACGGGGTCGGCGATCACGTGGAAGTACCCGAGCTGTGTGCTTCGCGGCGAAGGCTCGGTCGGCGAGTTCTACTCGGTCGCGGTCGCGAACAACTATCAGCAGGCCGATACCGGCACGAAGATGATCCACATCGGCCGCAACACCCGCAGCACGATCGTCTCGAAAGGCATCTCGGCCGGCCACGCACAGAACTCGTACCGAGGCCTCGTAAAGATGCTGCCGACGGCGCATCAGGCTCGAAATTACACCCAGTGCGATTCGCTACTGCTCGGCTCCGAATGCGGCGCGCATACGTTCCCGTACATCGAGTCGCGCAACCGCTCGGCTCGGATCGAGCACGAGGCGACGACCTCCAAGATCAGCGAGGACCAGCTGTTCTATTGCCGGCAGCGCGGCCTCGATCAGGAAGACGCGGTCAACATGATCGTGAACGGCTTCTGCCGCGAGGTTTTCAAGGAACTGCCGATGGAGTTTGCGGTCGAGGCCCAGAACCTCCTGAACGTGAGCCTCGAAGGAGCGGTTGGCTAACGCATGAGCACGATGCTGAAGATCGAGAACCTGCACGCCCGGATCGGGTCGCGCGAAATCCTGGTCGGAATCGACCTCGAGATCCCGAGCGGCGAAGTCCACGCGATCATGGGGCCGAACGGATCGGGCAAGAGCACGCTCGCGCAGGTGCTCGCGGGCCGCGAAGACTACGAGGTGACGGCCGGCCGGATCCTCCTCGACGGCGAAGATCTGCTCGCGATGCCTCCCGAGCAGCGCGCCCGCGCGGGGCTGTTCTTGGGGTTCCAGTACCCGATCGAGATTCCCGGCGTGAACAACGCCTATCTGCTCAAGGCTGCGCTGAACGCCCAGCGTCAGTCGCGCGGCGAGCAGTCCATGGATGCATTCGAGTTCATGAAGTTAATTAAGAACAAGATGGAACTCATGCAAATCCCTAAGGATTTCTTGAACCGCAGCGTGAACCAGGGGTTCTCGGGCGGCGAGAAGAAACGCAACGAGGTCCTGCAGATGCTGCTACTAGAGCCCCGGCTCGCGGTGCTCGACGAGACCGACTCGGGGCTCGACGTCGACGCTCTGAAGGTCGTCGCCGCCGGCGTGAACAGTCTGCGAAGCCCGAAGCGATCGATGCTGCTCGTGACGCACTACGAGCGGCTGCTCGAGCTCATCGTGCCGGATCGCGTCCACGTGCTCGCGGGCGGACGGATCCGTCGCTCGGGCGGCCCCGAGCTCGCGCGCGAGCTCGATGAGCGCGGCTACGACTGGGTGCAGGCGGAGGCGGCACGGTCGTGACCGTCACGACGCTCAAGCAGGCGCTCGCGGCGCCGCGCGCCGCCCTACCCGGCTCGGCCGCGTCGAATGACGTGCGCGCAGGCGCGCTCGCCGAGCTCGGCGCGACCGGCCTGCCGACGCCACGGCGCGAGGACTGGCGCTACACCGATTTGAAGCCGCTCGTGGACGCCGAGCTCGACTTTGCTCCGCGCAGCCCGGACCGGGCAGCGCTCGACGCGGCTGCACGCGCGCTCGTAGAGCATGGCGTGCCGACCGACGCGCCGCGCCTCGTCTTCGTCGACGGGCATCTCGCCCCAGAGCTCGGTACGCTGGGCTCGACCTCCGGCATCGAGGTCCGCGACCTCGACACGTATTGGCTCGAGCGGGAAGCGGCCCGCGGCGCGCGCCTCTCGACCGCTGCCCACCCGCTCGCGGCTCTGAACACGGCGTACGCGCAATCGGGCGTCTGGCTCCGCGTAGCCGACGGCGCGCGGATCGACGCGGCGCTCCGACTCGTGCTCGTCGCGAGCGGAGCGCCGAAGGTCGTCGCACAACCCCGGATCGTCGTCGAGATCGGCCGCGGGGCCGAGGTCACGATCTTCCAGCAGATCGTCGACGCGGCGGATACCGACGGCTGGCTCAACGTCGTTACGGAGCTTGCATTGGGCGAGGAATCGCGGCTCGCGCTCTATCGGCTCGAAGAGCACGGCCTCCGTCATGCGCATACCTCGCTCTTGGCTGTCGACGTCGCGGCGCGAGCCAGCGCATCGCTCGGGCTCTTCGACCTCGGCGGCCGGCTCGTGCGCAACGACGTCGACGTGAAGCTGCGCGAGCCCGGCGCCGCTCTCGATCTTTACGGCCTGCTGCTCGCGGGCGAAGGTCAGCACGTCGACGATCACACGCGGATCGACCACATCGCGCCCGACACGCGCAGCAACGAGGCGTTCCGCGGCGTGATCGGCAAGCACGGCCGCGGCGTGTTCAACGGCAAAGTGATTGTCCACCGCGGCGCGCGAGGCATCGACGCACGGCAGACGAGCGACAACCTGTTGCTGTCCGACCAAGCCGAGATCGACACCAAACCCGAGCTCGAGATCTATTCGGACGACGTGAAGTGCAGCCACGGGTCGACCGTCGGGGAGCTCGATGCCGAGCAACTGTTCTACCTGCGCGCGCGCGGCGTGGACGAAGAGCATGCGCGCGAGATCCTGACGACCGCGTTCGCCACCACGGTGCTCGAGCGCATTGCGGCGCCGGACATCCGCGCGAGCATCGCGGATCGAGTAACCGCGCGCTTGCGCACGCTAGCGGAGGTCTCGCGATGAGCCGCGCCGCCACCCGAGTCGCCACAACACCGCTAATTACCGACATCGCACGGCTGCGCGCGGATTTCCCGGCGCTCCATCAGCTCGTACATGGCAAGCCGCTCGCTTACCTCGACAACGCCGCGTCGTCGCAGCAGCCGAGCTTCGCGCTCGACGCCGCGGCGACGCAGCAACGGCTGAACCACTCCAACGTGCACCGCGGCGTGCACGAGCTCAGCGAGCGCTCGACTGCGGCTTTCGAAGGCGCACGCGACAAGGTCAGGGGCTTCATCAACGCCGCGGCCCGCGAGGAGATCGTGTTCACGCGCGGCACGACCGAGGGCATCAACCTCGTCGCGGCGACGCTCGGCCGCCTGCAGTTGCGTCCCGGCGACGAAGTGCTGACAACGTGGCTCGAGCACCACTCGAACATCGTGCCGTGGCAAATGATCTGCGGCGAGACCGGCGCCAAGCTCGTCGCGGCGCCGATCACGGACTCCGGCGAGCTCGATCGCGACGCGTTCCGCCGCTTGCTGTCGCCGCGCACGAAGATCGTCGCGCTGACCTACGTCTCGAACGCGCTGGGCACCGTAAACCCGGTCGCCGAGCTCGTCGCCGAGGCCCACGAGGTCGGCGCTCTCGTTCTCGTCGACGCGGCTCAAGCGGTGCCGCACATGCGCGTCGACGTACGAGCAATCGATTGCGACTTCCTGGCGTTCTCCGGCCACAAGATGTTCGGCCCGACGGGTATCGGAGCGCTGTACGGCAAACGCAAGCTGCTCGAGACACTGCCGCCCTACCAAGGCGGCGGCGACATGATTCTCACCGTCTCGTTCGACCGCACCACTTACAACGCGCTTCCGTACAAGTTCGAGGCGGGCACGCCGAACATCACGGGCGCCGTCGGGCTCGGCGCGGCAATCGACTATCTCGAGCGCATCGACTTCGGAGCGCTCGCTGCGCACGAGCACGCGCTGCTGGAGCACGCGACCGAGCGCCTGCTCGCCGAGATCCCGGGCGCGCGGCTGATCGGCACGGCGCGCGACAAAGCGAGCGTGCTGTCGTTCGTGGTCGACGGTATTCATGCGCACGACCTCGGCACGATCGTCGACCGCGAGGGCGTCGCGATACGCACCGGGCATCATTGCGCGATGCCGGTGATGGAACGATTCGGCGTCGCCGCGACCGCGCGCGCGTCGTTCGCGTTGTACAACGACCGGTCGGACGTCGACCGGCTGATGGCGGGGCTCAAACGCGCCGTGGAGCTGTTCCGTGGATGAGCTGCAAGAGCTGTATCGCGAGGTGATCCTGGATCACAACCGGCGGCCGCGCAATTTCGGCGAGCTGCCCGGAGCGAACCACGTGATCGAGGCCGTGAACCCGCTCTGCGGCGACAAGCTCACGCTCTACGTCAACGTCTCCGACGGGCGCGTCGAGGACATTCGTTTCAAGGGCACCGGCTGCGCGATCTCCGTCGCGTCCTCTTCGTTGATGACCGAGCGCGTCAAGGGGCAGACGGTCAGCGATTCGCTCGAGCTGTTCGACAAGGTGCACGGCTTGCTCACGGGGGCCGTCGAAGAGCCTCCGGAGGACCTCGACAAGCTCGCGGCGCTCGCGGGCGTGCGCGAGTATCCGACGCGCGTAAAGTGCGCGAGCCTCGCGTGGCACGCGCTCAAGGCCGCCGTGACGGAGCACGACGACGCTCCCGTCACAACGGAGTGACGCGATGTATCAGTCCCAGAACGAGCATGTGACGCTCACGCGCGACTGCGACGCCGTCGTTATCCCCGCGGGCGACACGGTGAAGCTGCTCGCGGGCATGACGGGCTTCATGACGCAGGCCTTGGGCGGCAGCTTCACCGTCTACATCGACGGCAACCTGTTTCGGATCGCCGGCAAGGACGGCGACGCGATCGGCAAGGAGCCGCTCGCGACGCCCGACGTGCCCGAGGACGCGAGCGAAGCGGAGATCGAGGCCGCGGTTTGGCAGCAGCTGCGCACGTGCTACGACCCCGAGATCCCGATCAACATCGTCGAGCTGGGTCTCGTCTACGAGTGCAAGGTCGAGCGCGCCGCGAACGGCGAGCGCGAGGTCAAGATCAAGATGACGCTGACGGCGCCCGGCTGCGGCATGGGCGAAATCCTCGCGGCGGACGTGCGCGAGAAGGTCGGCCTGATTCCGACCGTGGCCCGCGCCGACGTCGAGCTCGTGTTCGACCCACCCTGGAACCAATCGATGATGTCCGAGGAAGCCCGCCTCGAGGCCGGCCTGCTGTGATGGCGGCACCCCGGAGACCAGCGTGAAGCAGCTGATCCTCGTCCGCCACGCGAAGTCGAGCTGGGACGACGACACGAGCGACGTGGACCGACCGCTCGCGGGACGCGGCGAGCGCGACGCGCCGCGAATGGGCAAGCGGCTCAAAGCTCGGCACGCGCGGCCGGAGCTGATCGTCACGAGCCACGCGGCGCGCGCGCAGCGCACCGCCGAGCTCGTCGCGAAGGCGCTCGGCATCAAGCGCGGCGAGATCCGTATCGAGCACGAGCTCTACCTGGCCTCGCCCGACGAGATTCTCGGCGTCGTCGCCGCGCAAGACGACTCGATGTCCTGCGTGCTCGTCGTCGGCCACAATCCGGGCCTCACGGAGCTCGTGAACCGGCTGCTTCCCGACCTCGCGCTCGATAACCTGCCGACCAGCGGGATCGTCGCGATCGATCTTTCGACGCCGAGTTGGCGCAATGCGCCGGCGGCGAGCGCCAAGCTCGCCTACTACGACTATCCGAAGAACCCCGAGCTGATCGTCACCGAGAACTGACGCGCTAGCGTCGGTCGCGGGCTCGCAGCAGCAGTCGACGCGTGCGCTTGTCGGGGCGGCCTGGTGTCGGCGGAGCCGGCGCGAGCGCGCGCGCCTCCGCCGCGACACGGCGACGCTCGATCGATTCCGCGGATTCGACGTAGCACGTCGCGGCCTCGCTCGCGGGCCCTCTGCGCACCGGGATCGCGGCGATCGTCACCTCGCGCTCGTCGCCCCGCGTGCCGAGCTCGATCGTAACCGCGTCACCCGGCTTAACGTCGTGCGCGGGCTTCACCTTGCCGCCGTTCAACTGCACGCGGCCGCCGCGCACGGCCTCCGCGGCGGCGCTGCGCGACTTGAAGAAGCGCGCGCACCAGAGCCAGCGGTCGATCCGGAGCCGATCTCTGCCGCTGTCCTCGTCGCCGCTCATCGCCTCAGCGGGTGTCGCAGAAGCAATAGGCGTAGATGCCGCGCGGGTCGTTCCAGCGCGCCAAATATGCGAGCGGCGACATCGCGGTCTCGAGCCAACGCGAGACGGTCTCCTGCCAGCTCGGGGCAGAGCTCAGCGCTTTCATCGCCGGCGCGGCGGTCATCGCGAATTCGAGCGCGAGCTGCTCGCTCAGGCCGAGCTGCGGCTCGATGCGCTCGATGCCGTAGGAGCCCTTCTCGAGCCCGGCGAGCTCTGCGGCGGACGCGATCGCGTCGTCGAGGTTGCCGAGCTTGTCGACGAGCCCGCGGCTCAATGCCTCGCTGCCGACCCAGACGCGGCCGCGCGCCGACGCGTCGATCTCGTCGTACGATTTCTTGCGGTGCTCGGCCACCTTGCCGACGAACTCGCGGTAGGTGTGCCGCACCGATTCCGCGATCACGCTCTTCGCCGTTTCGTTCAACGACTGCAACGGGTCGACCGTGCTCGTGATCGGCGTCGTACCGATGCCGTCGACGTGCACGCCGACCTTGTCGAGCAGCCGCTCGAACGTCGGAATCGTCGCGCCGACGCCGATCGAGCCCGTGAGCGTCGTGGGGCTCGCCCAGATCTCGTTGGCCGCCATCGAGATCCAGTACCCGCCCGAGGCGGCGACGCTGCCCATCGACACGACGAGCGGCCGCTTCGAGCCCTGAAACGCCAGGAGCTCGTCGAGGATCACGTCGGATGCGAACGCGCTGCCGCCGCCCGAGTCGACGCGCAGCACGAGCGCCTTGACCGACTCGTCGTCCTCCGCCTGGCGAATCAGCTCGGCCAGCGAATCGCCGCCGATCGACCCCGGAGGCTGGGTGCCGTCGAGGATCGTGCCGGACGCGACGATCACGGCGACGTTGCTCGCCTTCGCGGTGCGCTCGCCCTTGCGAACCGCGCGCACATAGTCCTCGACGCCGATTTGCGGGAAGTCGTCCGCATGCCGCTTGCCGCGGCCCGTCGCCCCGATCGAGTCGCGGATCCGCGCACGCATCGCGTCGCGCGTCAGCACCTCGTCGACGAGCCCGTAGTCGACCGCGACCTTGGCCGAGTCGCCGCCCGCGTCCGCGAGGAGCGTGGCGGCGCCGTCCGCGTAGCGCTGCAACGCATCGGCGGGCAGCTTGCGCGCCGACGTGATATCGGCCTGGTATGCGGCCCACAGCGCGCGTAGGTACTCGGAGCTCGCCTCCTTGTCCTGCGACGACATGTTGTCGCGCGTGATCGGCTCGACGAAAGACTTGTACTCGCCGACTGTCCAGACGTTGTAATCGATGTAGAACTTGTCGAGCGCCGACTTGTAGTACGGCAAGAACCGGGCATAGCCGTCGATCGCCACCTGCCCCATCGGGTGCATGTAGATCTTGTCGGCTTGGGCCGCCAGGTAATACTGATCGCGCGAGAACGCGTCGCCGACCGCGGTGACCGGCTTGCCGCTCTCCTTGAACGCAGTGAGCTCCTTCGCAAGCTCCTGGAGCTTGCTCAAGCCCGCGCCCGTCAAGTTGTCGAGGTCGAGCACCACACCCTTGATCCGGCTGTCGGTGCGCGCGGCCCGCAGCGCGTCGATCATGTCGCGCAACGACGTCTCCTGAACCCGCGTTCCGCGCGCGCGTGCGAGCGCGCGCTGGAGCGGGTCGCCGGAGAGCTGATCGACGACGGTCCCCTGCGGAGCGATCACGAGGGCGGCCTTGCTCGGGACGAGCACGCGCTCGCCGAACAAGCTCGCGACCACGATTAGGAACAGAAAGAGCAGTAGCAGCAGATGGAGAAACCTGCGGAGCCGATCGAGACCGCGCCAGATTGCTGCGCCGACGCGCCACGGCCAACTACGTCCGTTCGTGCTCATGTTCATCCTCGCCGCTCATTCTCAATGTAGCAGCATCAACGAGAGTCCGGGCCAAAACGCGATGATCGCAACCGCGATGATCGCGACGATCAAGAACGGCTGCGTGGCCCAATAGATCGAAGTGATCTGTTTGTCGAAACGGTGGCTCGCGATGAACAGGTTCAAGCCCACGGGCGGCATCAAATAGCCGAGCTCCATGGTCGCAATGAAGACGATCCCGAGGTGGATCGGGTTCACGCCGTACTGCGCCGCGATCGGCAGGATCAGCGGCACGACGAGCACGGTGGCGGAGAAGATGTCGAGGATCGCGCCGAGGATCAGCAGGAACACGAGCAGCACGAGCAGGAAGCTGCGCGGGCCCGTGACGAACGAGCTCACGCTCGCGAACAGCGCTTGCGGCACGCCGGCGTCGATCATGTAGCTCGTCGACGCGAGCGAGACACCGAGGATGATGAAGATCGCGCCCACGAGCACCATCGACTCGCGCATGATGCCGGGCAACGCGCGCCAACTCACGTCGCGCAGAACGACGAGCTCGACGACCGTAACGTACAACGCGGTGACCGCCGCGGCCTCGGACACCGCAAAATACCCGCTGTAGATGCCGCCGAGCACGACGACGGGCAGCGGCAGATCCCAGCACGCGCCCTTGATCGCAGCCCAAACCTCGCGGCCCGAGCGCTGCGTCAACGCGTAACGCGCGCCGCGATTGCGCCAGTAGCTGTAGGCCGTGAGCGCCAGCAGGATCAGCACGCCGGGCAGCACGCCTGCGACGAACAAGTCGTCGATCGGCGCCATCGCGACGACACCATAGAGAATGAGCGGCAGCGATGGCGCGAACAAGAGGCCAAGGCTGCCCGACGCGGTGTTCAACCCGAGGCTGAAGCGCTCGTCGTATCCCGCCTGCATCAACGCCGGATGGAAGAGCGATCCGAGCGCAATGATCGTGACGCCCGAAGCCCCCGTGAACGCCGTGAACAGCGCGCACGACACCAGCGTGACGATCGCGAGCCCGCCCGGGAACCAACCGAGCAGCGCTTGGGAAAGCCTCACGAGGCGGTGCGGAGCGTCGCCCGCGCTCAGCACGAAGCCCGCATAGGTGAACAGCGGGATCGCGACGAGCACCGGCGTCTCGGAGAGCTGGAAGAAGTCGCTCGCGACAACGGACAGGTCGGTACCCTCGCCGTGGAAACCCACGATGGCGCTCGTTGCGATCACGGCGAACAGCGGCGCGCCGAGCAGAACGAGGACGACGAGGATCAGCGGCACCCAGGGCACGGTCACGCCCCTCGCATGCGGGCAAGCGCATGCAGCAGGAACCGATATGCGATCAACGCGAACGCGACCGGCATGATCGATTCGAACCACCAGGCGGGGAATTGCCCGAGCAGCACGTCACCGTAGCTGCGCGAGTCGCGCACGAACTCGAACGCGATGTACGCCAGCACGGCGGTTACGACGGCGGCGAACACGTCCGAGCCGACGACCGCGACGAGCTGGAGCGTCGGCGGCAGCCGCTGCAGCAGCGCGTTCATCCGAATGTGCTTTCCGTCGCGGCTCGCCGCGAGCGCACCGAGCAGCGCGAGCCAGAGCACGACGATCCGCGTGAGGCCGTCGCCCCAGGTCACGCCGATCGAGAACACGTTGCGCAGCACGATCTGCGCACTCGAGAACACGACGAGGAAGCTCAGCAGGACGACGAGCAGCCCGTTCTCGAGCGCGTGCCCGAGCCGGGACGCGCGTGCGAGCCAGGAGGGTTGTGAGCCGTCGTCCAAGGGCGAGCCGGCGCGCGAAGCCTACGGGTGCGCCTTGCGATATTCGGCGAGAACCGACTGCAACTCGTCGAACAGCGCCTGATCGACATCCGGCCGCGTTCGGAGCTGCGGATACAGACCCTCGATCGTATGCCGCCAGGCATCCGCGTCCTCGGCGCTGACCTCGACCGGCTTCAAGCCGGAGCTCAGCAGCGTCGTGTAGGCACGCTCGTTCTCTTCGCGCGCGTCGTGGTCGAGACCGCTCATGGTCCGCGTCATGACCTCGCGAACCACTTTCTGATCGTCGGCGCTCAGCTTTCCGAACGCCTCCTTCTCGACCGCGAAGATGCCGTATGAGTAAGAGACCGGCAGCCGCGTGATGTACTTCACCTTCGTGTGCCACTGGAGCACGAGCGCGACGACGGGCGAGGCGAACGTGATCTCGATGAGACCCGTCTGGAGACCGGTCAACACGTCGGTCACGGGCAACGTGACCGGCGACAACCCGAGCTCTTGCATCGCGAGGAAGCTGATCTGATCGCCGTCGGGGACCCAGACCTTCTTGCGGCGCATCTCGCTGACGGTATGTACCGGCTCATTCGAGAACAGGTTCGCGAAGCCGCCCTCGACGAAGCCGAAGCTCACGAAGCCTTCCTGCTCGAGGCCCGCGATGAGCTTAGGATCGAGCCGAGCTCGGACCGCATCGACCTCCGCGAGCGAGCGGAACAGCAGCGGAACGCCGTAGAGGTTCAATGCCTTGTAGCGGTCGGCCAGGCCGCCCGACGCGAATGCGCCGCCCTGAAGCTGATTCGCACGAATCTTGCGCAGCACCTGGGAGTCGTTGCCCATCACGCCGCCGGGATAGAACTTCACGGTGACCCTGCCGGCCGTGCGCGTCTTGATCTCCTCGGCGCCCACGCGCATTTGCTGCATCCAGTGAGAGCCGTCCGGCGCGACCGTCGCGATCTTCAAGTCGGCTGCCGAAGCGCAAAAGCCGACGCACGCGAGCAGCGCGGCCGCGAGAGCGCGCGACGTTCGGATCGCTCCTCGGATCATCAGAAATACTCCTTCGACGTAGCGAGCAAGCCCTCGGCTTCCTTCTTCGCGAGGACGTTGAAGAGCGTGAGGTTATGCGCCTCGGTGGGCGAGCTCAGGACTTCCATCAACAAACGGTCGTGCAGCTCCTGATCGAACACGAGACGCGCGTAACGGCGCGCGTATTCTACTTTGATCGACAAATCTTTTCCGCCCGACAGCTCGATCGCGCGCTCGAAGTGCGCGCGCGCCTCCTCGGGCTTGCCGCCAAGAGCCGGCGGTCGCAGCGCGCCCAAGATCCCGAGGTAGCCGTGGATCGCGCCGTGCTCGTAGGTCTCGTCGAGCGCGAGCGCGCGTTGCAGCACGGCTTCGACCCTCGGCAGGTCCGCGACCGCACCCCAGTCCTCGCTCGTCGCCTGCAGATTGCTGAGCCAACCGACGGCGTAGGAATAGAGCGCGCCAATTTGCTTGCCTTCCACTTTGCTTAGCTCCGCAACGAAGGTGTCGTAGTCCTTCGTGCTCCAGGCGCACGCTTCAGTGTGAGAGATGCAAATCGCGCGCTCGCCATAGCGGCGCGCTTTTGCCGTCAACACGACCGCGTGCTCAGGGGTCACGAAGCGCGAGCCGTAGACCGCGAACAGCTGCGCGCCGGCCGCCAGCAGGTTCACGTTCTGGGGGTGCTGCGAGATCAGCCCGTCGACGAACAGTAGATACGCGGGCAGGCCGCTCGTGATGAGCTCGGGGTCGTCCTGATCGAGGACGATCGTCGAGAGCGTGTCCGCGGCCCGCTTGCCGATGACCGAGCAGCCGGACGCGAGCACAGCACAGAGCGCGCCGCTAACGAGACGGCGAAGCAGAGGGTTGCGATGCGTGCGCAGCGAGGCCGAGCGCGCGCGGTCAGACTTTTTCTTTGATTCGGGCGGCCTTGCCGCTGAGATCCCTGAGGTAATAGAGCTTGGCTCTGCGGACATCACCACGTCGTTTCACCTTGATTTCGGCGACCGCTGGACTGTGGGTCTTGAAAACGCGCTCTACCCCCTCGCCGTGCGAAATCTTCCTCACCGTGAACGATGAATTGAGCCCGCGATTTCTCTTTGCGATCACGATCCCTTCATAGGCCTGAAGGCGTTCGCGGTCGCCTTCCGTGACGCGTACCTGGACGACGACGGTATCGCCCGGATCGAACTCCGGGACGTCCTGCTTCATGAGCTCGTTTTCGATCTGGTCAATCAGTCTGGACATGGCTGAAAAATCCTCTTGCACTGCCGTCCGGCCGCCGTGGTCATCCCGGCGTCGCCCCAAGGTCGATAAATTTCGCGAGCGCGTATTCTACGGGAACTCGCGACGAGAGTTCACGGTCGAGCATTCGTCCCGGAACTCCTCCAAAAGCTCTCTCTCCTCCGCCGTCAGCTCCCGAGCCGCGAGCAGCCGAGGCCGCCTGAGCCAGGTTCGCCCGAGCGCCTGCTTCAGGCGCCAGCGCCGCACCGCGGCGTGATCGCCGCCGAGCAGCACCTCCGGCACGCTGCGTCCGTCGACGACCTCGGGCCGCGTGTACTGCGGGCAGTCGAGCAGCCCGGCCGTGTACGACTCCTCGACGTTCGAGTCCTCGTGCCCGAGCACCCCGGGCAAGAGCCGAGCGACCGTGTCGATCACGACGGCCGCCGCGAGCTCGCCACCCGACAGCACGTAGTCCCCGAGCGACAGCTCCGTGCGCACCTCGCCTTCGACGAAGCGCTCGTCGAGCCCCTCGTAGCGCCCGGCGACGAGCAGCAAGCCCGGCGCCAACGCTAGCTCCCGAGCGAATGCCTGATCGAACGGCCGGCCCTGCGCCGTGAGCACGATCTCTCGCGTGCCCGCCGGCAGTCGCGCTCGCAGCGCGCGCACGGCGTCGCGCAACGGCTCGTACTTCAGCACCATCCCCGGCCCGCCGCCGTACGGCCGATCGTCGACCGTGCGGTGCCGGTCCGTCGTGAAGTCACGTGGCGACACGTGCTCGAGCGCGATCAATCCGCGCTCGCGGGCGCGGCCGACGACGCCGACGCTCGTCACCGGTACCACGAGCTCCGGAAACAACGCGACGACCCCGATCCGGTACATCCGCGGCCTCTCAGAACTCGGGAGACCAGTCCGCGACGATCACGCCTGCGGCGAGATCGACGCCGTGAATCACCGCCCCGTGCACGAACGGGATCAGCCTCTGCGGGCGCCCCGCGAGCACGAGCACGTCGTGTCCGCCGGTCGCGACGAGATGATCGACCGTGCCGAGCCGATCGCCCGCGGGCGTCACCACCTCGAGCCCTTCGAGGTCGGCCCAGTAATACTCGCCCGGCCCGCACTCGGGCAACGCCGAGCGCTCGACCACGATGTCCGCCCCGATCAGCTCGCGGGCGGCATCGCGATCGTCGATTCCGCGCAGCTTCGCGACCACGCTCGCGCCCTGCGCACGTCCGTCCTCGACCTCGACCGTGCGCTCGCCGTCCCGCGCCCGGATCCTCCAACGCTCGAAGCCGACGACGTTGTCACGCGGCTCGGTGTAGGAGTGAACCTTGACCCACCCGCGCACGCCGTAAACGCCGCTGATGCGGCCGAGCGTAACGAGTCGATCGGGGGACTTCGCGCTCACTGCGTGATCGCAGAGCGCGCGCAGCGCGCGCAACTAGGCCGCGGCGGCGGCCCCTTTGTTCTGCTTCAGAAGATCGGCGACGCGTTCCGACTGCTTGGCGCCCTGGCCCATCCAGTACTCGACGCGGCTCGCGTCGACGCGAAATTTTTCCTCGCCGCCGGTCGCGATCGGGTTGAAGAAGCCGATTCGCTCGATGTAGCGCCCGTCTCGGCGGCTGCGCCGGTCCGCGACGACGATGTGATAGAACGGCCGCTTGACGGTGCCGCCGCGCGAAAGACGAATGACGACCATAGCCTCGGGATCCTGCGGTATTACGCCTTGGGAAGCGCCCTGGCCGTCCCGGCCGGGCGTGGAAAACGCGGCATTCTACTGATTTGCCGGGCCCGGCGTAACCCCCCGGGCGGCCGTAAACCCTCGAAAAATCGGCGCTTCAGCGCCGGCCTCGAAACGGCGGAGGGCCGCCACCGCCGCCGCGTAGGGCGCCCATCAGCCGCTGCATGCCGCCGGCCTTCGTCATCTGTTTCATGGTCTTCGCGAGGTTCTTGTGCTGCTTGAGCAGGCGGCTCACGTCCTGGACCGGCAGCCCGGCGCCGGCCGCGATCCGGCGCTTGCGTGACCCGTCGATGAGCGCCGGGAACCGCCGCTCGCGCGGCGTCATCGAGTCGATGATCGCGATCTGGCGGCGAAACATCTTCGGGTCGAATTTCGCGGCCGCGAGCTGCTCGGGTTTCACGCCCGGGATCTTGTCGAGCAGTTGCTCGAAGCCGCCGAGGTTCGCGATCTGGCGCAACTGGTCGCGGTAGTCCTCGAGGCTGATCTCGCGGCCCTGCTTCACCTTGGTCGCGACGCGCTCCATCTCCTCGCGATCGATCTGCTTGTGAACCTGCTCGACGAGACCGACGACGTCGCCCATGCCGAGGATGCGCGACGCGAAGCGCGTCGGCACGAACGGCTCGAGCGCGTCGACCTTCTCGCCCGTGCCGACGAGCTTGATCGGCAGACCCGTCACCTCGCGCACCGAGAGCGCAACGCCGCCGCGCGCGTCGCCATCGGTCTTCGTGAGGATCACGCCCGTGAGCGGCAGCGCCTCGTGGAACGCGCGCGCGGAGTTCACCGCGTCCTGTCCGGCCATCGAGTCGACGACGAACAGGGTCTCGGCCGGATTCACGAGCGCGTGCAGAGCGCGCGCCTCGGCCATCATCTCGGCATCGACGTGCAGGCGCCCCGCTGTGTCGAGGATCAGCCAGCGCTGCCCGCCGCGCTTCGCGGCCTCGAGCGCCTGCTCGGCGATCACGGCCGGCGAGCTCGCGTCGGTGGCGAAGTACCCCGCGCCGATGTCGGCCGCGAGCTTCGCCAGCTGATCACGCGCCGCAGGCCGGTAGACGTCGGTGCTCGCGAGCAGCACGGCGCCGCCATGTTGCTCGAGCAGGCTCCGGGCGAGCTTCGCGGCCGTGGTCGTCTTCCCCGCGCCCTGCAAGCCGACGAGCATGATCACGGCCGGCCGGCCGTGAGGGGCAATCGGGCTCGTATCGCCGCCGAGCACGGTAACGAGCTCGTCGTGCACGATCTTCACGAACGCCT
>Ga0068864_100000705_pt1 | contig 28096 bp, 31 predicted proteins | sample KBSSwiS72_FD_66586 | JGI IMG/M metagenome (GOLD analysis project Ga0068864, IMG submission 66586) | Switchgrass rhizosphere microbial communities from Kellogg Biological Station, Michigan, USA - KBS Switchgrass S7-2 | ecosystem: Host-associated > Plants > Roots > Rhizosphere > Soil ...
AGGCCATGGGAGAAAAGGTGGACCACCGCGTCGATATCTACGCCCTGGGCTGTGTCGCTTATTTCACGCTCACCGGGCAGAAGGTGTTCGACGCCGACACAGCTTTCCAGATGATCAACCGGCATCTAAACGATAGTCCGGTTCCACCATCGCAACGCACCAAGCTGCTGATTCCGGAATCGCTCGAAAAGTTGGTGCTCTCCTGCCTCGCCAAGAACCCCGCAGGGCGCCCCCAGAGTGCGGCCGACCTGGAGAAGGCGCTCCTCGCGGTGCAGACCGAACCATGGACTGAGGATAAGGCGCGTGATTGGTGGGCAAAGCATCAGCCTGCCTGATCTCTATCCCACCAGAGTCTACTTCTTCGCTCCGGCGGGAGTCCTCACCACCACCGCGTTCCCGGAAGGATCCCGAGCCCACAGACCGTGCTTGAGACGCTCGGTCTTGACCCCACCGGCATGCAGCCTGTGGTCGGCGCGATTGACCTCCTCTTCATCCGGGACCACCAGCGTCCACTCGCGAAGCCCCGCGGCGTCCACCGGGGGTGGAGGCGCGCCTACTCCTCCCCAGGTATTGGTAGCCAGGTGATGGTGATAACCGCCCGCCGAAAGGAACGACGCCGATGAACCGAACCGGGTCATGAGATCGAGACCGAGAAGGTCGCGATAGAAGTGTTCGGCCGCAGGAATGTCAGAGACCCGGAGGTGGACGTGTCCCATGACCGTGCCGGCCGGCATTCCGGCCCAGGCCTCACCGCTTCGGGCTCCCTCGGCCATGAGTCCCTCGACATCGAGTGGATCGGTGGCCATGCGCAGCCCGCCGGCATCGAAGGTCCACTCGTCCCGAGCACGGTCCCGGTACAATTCGATCCCGTTGCCGTCGGGGTCCGCGAGATACAACGCCTCGCTGACGAGATGATCGGAGGCCCCCTGAAGCGCGGTCTTGCTCTCGACGAGATGGGCCAAGGCCACCCCAAGACTCGCGCGCGATGGAAGCAGCAAGGCGAAGTGATAGAGGCCGGTTGTGCCTCGGGTCTGCCTCGTGCCCGGCACCTGATGCAGGACGAGCAGGTCCTCCCCTCCTGCGCCGAGGGTCGCGATGGAGTCCTGGTTCCTGTGAACGCCGAGACCGAGGCGATAGGTATAGAAGTCCAGGGAACGCTGCAGGTCAGGGACCGTCAGCGCGACCGCACCAGGGCGGGAATCGGGGTGGAGTTTGGAATCCGGGGGATTCAGCGCCATCTGTTGACCTCAGCCGTCAGTTGTCAGCCATTAGCTTTTTAGCTATTAGCTATTAGCTGTTTGCTTGTTAGGATTTCTTCGGAAGTTGGCACTCGGTACTCGGTACACAGTACTCAGCCCCCCAGTCCTTCTCCTGCCTTTCGCGCCCAAAACCGGATAGCTATCAGATTCCACTTCTAATCATACTACGGCATGAGCGATCAGACCCTCGACCCTTCCGATTGGGATGCCTTCCGGAGCCTCGGCCACCGGATGGTGGATGACATGATCTCCCATTTCACCTCGCTGGATGAGGCCCCCGTGTGGCAGTCCATGCCCGAGGGTACCAGGGCGAGCTTTCGCGCCGGTGTTCCGCTCGATCCGGAGGGCGCGGAAACGGCCTATGAACAGTTTGTTCGCGACGTGCTGCCCTACTCCAACGGAAATCATCATCCCCGGTTCTGGGGCTGGGTGCAGGGTACCGGAACCCCTCTGGGCATGATGGCGGACATGCTCGCCTCAGGTCTCAACGCGCACCTGGCCGGCTTCGACCAGGCCCCGGCCGAGGTCGAGCACCAGGTACTGCGCTGGCTCATCGAGTTGATGGGCATGCCGACAGAAACGAGCGGCGTCCTCGCCACCGGTGGGACGATGGCGAATATCCTTGGCCTGGCCGTGGCGCGTCACGCGAAGGCCGGGTTCGACGTCCGGCGGGAGGGACTACAGGGCGACGGACATCCGAAGCTGGTGTTCTACGGTTCGACCGAGTGTCACAGTTGGGCCCGGAAGGGCGCCGAGCTTCTGGGGCTGGGCAGCGAGGCATTGCGGTCGATCCCGGTGGATGACGGCTATCGCATTGACCCTTCCAGCCTGGCGCAAGCCATCACGGCCGACCGGCGGGCTGGACATCGCCCATTCTGCGTGATTGGCACCGCCGGCACCGTCAACACCGGAGCCATGGACGATCTCAACGCGCTCGCCGACCTCTGTCGGACGGAGAAGCTCTGGTTCCACGTTGATGGAGCGTTCGGCGCGCTGGCACGGCTCTCCCCGCGACTGACTCCGCTGGTAGCGGGAATGGAACGCGCCGACTCGCTCGCCTTCGACCTGCACAAGTGGATGTACCTGCCGTTCGAGGTCGCCTGCGTCCTGGTGCGGGATCCCGAACTCCACCGGCAGGCATTTGAGGTGCAGGCCCCCTATCTGTCCCGCACCAGCCGGGGGCTCGGGGCCGGGGGAATGCCTTTCGCCGATCGCGGCATCGAGCTAACCCGATCGTTCCGGGCTCTCAAGGTATGGCTTTCCCTGAAGGCCCACGGACTGCAGCAGTTCGTGCGGATCATCGAGCAGAACGTGGAACACGCCCGGCGGCTCGGTGACCTCATCAGCCGGCATCCGGAGCTCGAGCTGCTGACGCCGGTATCGCTCAACATCGTGTGCTTCCGGTATGCGCCAAAGGGCCTGCCGGAAGAAAAACTGAACGGAGTGAACGAGGAGATCCTGCTGCGGATCCACGAGTCGGGAATCGCCGTGCCGTCCGGGACAGTGCTGAATGGGCGTTACGCGATCCGAGTGGCGATTACCAACCACCGAAGCAGGTGGGAAGACTTCGAGAAGCTGATGGTCGCGGTGACCAGGTTTGGCGTCAGCCTCTGAACTTCAGGACGCCGGGTCCCCCGCCGGCGACGGCAGCCGGATTTCGAAGGTGAATCGTTGGTGCACCAGCTGCCTGACCTTCTGATTCCCTCGAATCGCGGGACGGAAGCGCATCTCGTAAAGCGCGTCCTGCACCGAGCGGGTGAATTCGGGGTCGGTCGCGAACAGGATCTTCACCGACGTCAGGTCCACGATTCCGGTGGTGTCAACCACGAACTCCGACTCCACTGCCCCCTCGATTCCCGCCTTGAGCAGACTCGGCGGGTAGTCTGGCGCGGCACTCGATGCGTATCGGACTACTTGTGAGTCCACGTCGAGGACGCTGAACACCGAGTCGAGCGCGATCTCGGGCACGCCATCGGGGAGCATTCCCTCCAGGATAGGCCGCCTTGGGAGAATCCCCTCCCCGCCATCCGCCAGCTGTTTCTCTGGCTGTGCGAACGGAAGGTTGCCGAGCGGGATGGCGATCAGGTGCATCTCCCGCGGGGCCTGCGGCTGTCGATTCGGGGCAATCAGGTATAGGGCGGGAAGCAGCCGGTCCAGGTCTTCCTTGGCCGGTTGGAGGCCGGTGGGGACAACCACCGTGACTACAAATGCATGAATCGCTGCGCTGGCGAGGCTCGCCAACACCGTTGCGCGACGAGAAACCGGCTGGGTCCAGAAATGGAAAGTCACGGGGCAGCCCCGGAAAGCCACCGCTTCTACAGTGTGGAACGGTGCGCTCCGGCGCAACTGGGAAGCGTTTCGACCGGCGACGTTCAGCCACCCGAGGAAACTGCCTGAGGTCAGGCGATCGTCCGGCGCACGAAGGCCCGGACTCCGACGGTCCCCAGGATCAAGGTTGCGGCGGTCAGGGCACCGAGGAAGCCCCAGGCCGGCATATGGGGGAGGTCAGGCGTCAGTGCGGCCCGGAGTCCTTCGCTCATGTAGACCAGCGGATTGACCATGACCAGAATCTGGAGCCAACGCACCGGGTGGAGCATCGCCCAGGGATAGTAAACGCAACCCAGAAAGGTGATCGGCACTACGACGAGCGCGAACATGAGGCCGATCTGGGCCGGGCGCACGATGGTACCGAGGGCGAGCCCCAGAGCGCCGGAGGTCAGGCTGGCGAGCAGGACAACGACGATCAGAAGTGGCCAGTTGGCCACGTGTATCGACACCGAGGTGGCCGGTATGAGGTAGACCAGCGGGAAGACAACGGCGCCCGCCAGGACGCCTTGCGCCGCTCCGAAGACCAGCTTCTCGATCGCCACGAGCTCAACCGGGACGGGCGCCAGCACCCGGTCCTCGATCTCCCGGGTAGCACCAAGCTCCATCGAGAGCGGCAACGCAACCGCGGAGATGCCTTGAAACACCATCCCTACCGCGACGAGGCCGGGAACCAGGATGGTGGCATAGCTGACACCCGCAAGGCCCGTTTCCACCTGCTGCCCGATCCTCGGCAACACATAGGTGAAAATGAAAACGAAGAGCAGCGGGTTCATCACGGTGCGGGTGATGAACGGAGCCAGGTTCCGGCGCAGGACGGTGAGATCGCGAAGGATCATGCCCCAGAGGCACCTGGTCCAGTTACTCACGAAGGGCTCGACCGGTGAGTTTGAGAAACACGGTTTCCAGGGTGGGCTCGGTTACTGCCACATCGCGAAGACCGAAGGGCAAGGCCATTTCCACCAGCCGAGGGAGAAGCCCCTCCCTGCCCCGCGCCAGGAGACGTAATCCCGAATCGGTTCGAATTATTTCGGCGACGTCCGGCAGCGCCTGCATCGCCGACACGAGGTTTTCTTCCGGCCGATCAAGGTGGATCTCGACCACGGTCCCCGCGCCGAGCCCCCGCTTGAGAGCGGCGGGCGTGTCGATGACCAGCACCTTGCCATGGTCGATGATGGCGACCCGGTCGCTCAGACGGTCGGCTTCTTCCATGTAATGCGTGGTGAGCAGGACCGTGATTCCCTCCCGCCGCAGGCCAGCCACCAGTTCCCATAATGCAAGCCGGCTCTGCGGATCGAGACCCGCCGTCGGCTCATCCAGAAAGAGAATCCTCGGCTGGTGGGCGATAGCTCGGGCGATCTGGACTCGCTGAGCGAGTCCGCCGGAGAGCGTTGCAGGTAGCGCATCTGCGCGATCGGTCAGCGCGAGCTGCTGCAGCACCTTGTCGGTTCGCTGCGCTGCATCGCGCCCGCCCATCCCGAAGAAGCGGCAGTGGTAGTAGAGATTTTCCCTGACCGTACAGGAACGGTCGAGGGTATTCTGCTGAGTCACCACACCGATCGAGCGCTTCACCGCGGCCGGGTCGGAAGTGACGTCCTTACCCTCGACCAGGACTCGACCGGCGGTCGGCCGCACGCGCGTCGTACAAACCCCAACGGTCGTGGTCTTCCCCGCGCCATTGGGACCCAGCAACCCGAAGATCTCACCTGCTTCCACTTCCAGATCCACGCCATTGAGCGCGGTCACCGGCTTGGGGCCGGGATAGATCTTGGTGAGGCGAGAGATGGAGAGGGGAGGCAAGGGGAATGGAGAACGGGGAAGGGGAAAGGAGAAAGGGCTTGGGTTGTGGGATGTGGGTGGTGGGTGGTGGAGTAGGTGAGGATCGAGTGTTTGTTCCCTACAACCCACTACCCACTCCCCACAACCCATCACGCAGGATTCAACGTCCCACCCCCAACGGCTGCCGCCTCTTCGCCAAATAGTCCTCTCGTGCCACCGCCACAGCATCCACCAGCACCGAGGGATCGAACCGCACCGGGTCAGTACAGGGGAGTCCCGTCTCGCGGGTTGCGTCCACGCAGGCGGCGCGCGCCTCCGCTTCAGAGAGATCGAAGGTGTTGAGCGCGATGCCGATGGTCCTGGTCGGATGCACGTAAGCCGCGACCGACTCGTAGAGCCCCACGTATTCCTTGAGTGACGGCATCTTGAGCCATGCCGCGGGGCGATAGTCGCCGATGTAGGTCCGGCTAGCCTGGTGACAGAGAATCAAGCCATCCGGGCAGGAACCGTGCAGCAGGCCGCAGGTCACGCCCGAGTAGCCTGGATGATTGAGGCTTCCCTGCCCCTCAACCAGAACGATGTCGGCATCCTTGCTGCCTTCGAGCACCAGCCACTCGGCGGCGCCGGCAATAAAGTCCGCCACTACCGCGTCCACCGCGATTCCCCATCCTTCGATCATGATGCCGGTCTGCCCGGTCGCCACGAAGCGGGTGCGGATTCCGCGGTCGTTCAGCTGCTTCGTGATCTGCAGCTGGGCGGTCATCTTCCCAACGTTGCAATCGGTCCCCACGGTGAGGATCACGAACGGATCGACCTCCTTCGCCTTGCCCGACGCAACCGGCAGGTTCGGAGGAGGGCGGCGCAGGTCGTGAATCTTTACCCCGCGGGCCTTGGCCCGCTCGGCCAGCATGGTGTCGTCGGAGATGAAGGTGTGCAGCCCGCTCCAGATGCTGCACCCGGCATCGATGGCTTCCACGAGCCACTGCCTCCACTGATCGGGCAGCTTGCCCCCAACCGGCGCGATCCCGATGAGGACCGCGTCAGGCTTGTAGCTCAGCCCCTCTCGCATGTTCCCGACCACGGGAATCCGCCCACCGAAGCCGATGACGTCCTGCGCAGTTTTCCCGGCATGTACTCCGTCCACCACACTCACGACCCGGTCGCCCAGGTAGCGGATTACCGAGTTGGCGGTCTTGGAGGTGAGGGGGCCGAATTCGCCATCAGCGAGGATCAGGAAGCGAGAACCGTGCATGTTCCTTCAGTGGGAGACGGGAGACAGGAGACAGGAGACGGGAAGAAAGTAAGCCATCAAGCCGGAAGTTGAAGGGGGAATGAAACAGGGGGCCACCCTTTGGCCCCCGTCTCCCGTCTTCCATCTTCCGCCTCCCGCTTACGGCTTCGTCCCGCCCTCGTCGTGGTCGTCCACCAGCTCGGCTTCGACGGTTTCGCCACCCTTGCCGATCTGCCGGGTGCCCTGATTCCCCGCGGGTCCCAGCAATCCCATCTTGGCCTTGAGCTCGAGGAGCTGTTGGTCGGTGCTGCCCTTGTACTCCAGCGTCTGGAACTGTTGCGCCAAGGTGTCGCCCGAGAACTCTTCCTGAATCTCGGCCGCGGCGATTGCCTTGCGCTCCTGATGCTCGATCCGCTCGGCCATCCGCTCGAAGGATTCGAAGGCGCTCTTGTCTGAGAGACCCGACATCGTCTCCTGGATCCGCTGCTGCGCTTCGGCCCGACGCGCGCGGGCAACCAGGATGTTCTTCTTGCGCTTGGCCTCTTCGATCTTGTCGTTGAGCTGGCGAAGGGAGTTCTTGAGGCTCTCCGTCTCGGCCTTGTGACGAACCCAGGTCTCGTGCAACTGCTGGGCGCCCTGCAGCGACTCGTTGTAACGGACCAGGGCCTGTTTGGCGAGGTCGTCCCGGTTTTCCTGAACCGCGAGCATGGCGCGCCGCTCCCAGTCCTCGGACTGCTTCTTCATGGACTCGGCATCGGCCAGCAATTTCTTCTCATCGGCGATGGCCGAGGCGACCTGCTGCTTCGCCTTGGCCAGCTGGCTTTTCATGTCGATGACGAGCTGGTCCAGCATCTTCTCCGGATTTTCGGCCCGGGAGATGAGGTCGTTGATGTTGGACCGGATCATCGTGGACAGACGGTCAAAGATCCCCATGACGACGGTTACTCCCGGTAGGGCGCGAGGGCGCCGAGGTGCTGTGCCAGCGCGAGCGTGATCGAATCGAAGCTCGCTTCAAACTCGTTGAAATCGAGGTTTTCCAGTTCCAGCGTGTCGGTCAGCACTACCCGATCTCCTTCCAAGCCGTAGGCGCCATGCACCAGATCCCGGGCGTTCAACTCGAGCAGCTCGCGGAGTAGCTCGGAGCGCCGGGGCTCGGCGGCCGGCAGGGTCATCACCGTCACGCGCAAGATCACCACCGGAGGGGCGTAGTGCACTACAACTTCCGCGCCTGCCACCGTCTTCACCACCCAGGTGCCCGGCTTGACCTCGCCGACGTTCGCGGTCCCGCTGTCTATCCGGTCCAGAAAACTCTCGATATCCTCTTTCGTAACCATTACTTACCGCCTTCCGTGAGGGCGGCCCCATCCCGCCTCTGGCTAAGCGTGCATCCCGCAAAATCTAATCGCTCCTCCCCCGACTGAATCTTGCCCTCATCCTCGGTTCCTTCTAGTCCTTCTGCAGTTTGGCCGGCTCCCGCTGCTGGCTCAACAGCCGCTCCGCGAAGTCGACCCGTTCTTCCAGCTCCAGCATCCGCGATTGCGCCGCCTCCAGGTCCGCCACGCGGGCTTCAAGCTCCTCCAGCCGTCCCGGCTCGCTTGGTGCGTCGGCGCCCCTACGTGCCGCAGCCCGCTGCCGCCGGTATCCCAGCACGATCAGCGAGGCCGTCACCAGCAGGGCGATGGCTCCCTCGCCACCCGGACCGGTGGAAGCGCTGTCTATCGCGACCGCCAGCCCGATGGTGACGCCGATGTGCACCACAAGGTCGAACAGGTCCAGCCCCAGCCACTTCTTGATCATCGCGCACCCGGTAGTTGATCCGCCTCGCGGCGAGTCGCCAAGAGCCGTTCGGCGAATTCCAGCCGTTCCTCGAGCTCCGCCATCCTGACCTGCAGATCGGCGAGCTCACCGACCCGGGCATGGAGGTCGGCCAGCTCCGCGGCGGTTTCTTCGTCCATCCGACCGGCACGGCCTTCGAGCCTGCGCGCCCAGGCTTTCGCCAACGGTGGCAGCACGAAGATCGAGAGCATCGGCACGCCGATGACCATGAACAGCACAACGGCGACCTTGACCAAGTCGTCCCTCATCGGCTTCCCTCTCCGAGCCGCGCCGCGTCTCGCTGGCTGGCCAGCATCCGTTCGGTGAAGTCCAGCCGTTCCTCCAGCTCGGCGACTCGCGCCTGCTGTAACTCGACTTCGCTCAAACGGGACCGAAGCGATTCAACTTCCTCTGCAAGCGCGCTCACTTTATCACCCTGATCGACGGGCTTCACCCAGATTGCTCTAGTCGCGACAATCGCTGCGTACGCCGCCACCGGAATTCCCACGGCGGTGATCGCCACCACGATGATCTTGACAATCGATTCGAAATCCATCTTGCCCTCACACGCCACCGCGGCCGAGGCGCTCCGGCTCACGCTTCTGGGCGAGCAGACGTTCGGCGAAATCGACTCGCTCTTCCAACTCTGCCACCCGATGCTGCAAAACCTCCACGTCGGCCACCCGAGCGCGAAGTTGTTCGATCTCGCCCTGTAGGGATGGATTCACCCCCCGGCCTTCGATCCGCCGGGCGAATGCCCGCATCAGCGGCCACAGCACGATCGTTACTCCGGCAATGAACGCTATGGAGATCAGCAGCACGACCTGCGGAGGCAGCGTGACCCATGGCGGCGGCACGAAGAACGGATCGGGCGGATGAGGCGGGACCGGAATGTCGGGTACTTGCACCGTGACTTGAATCATCAATGACCTCCCGGTAGCCGCTCCTGCTCTCGTTGCTGGGCCAGCATCCGCTCGGCGAAATCCATCCGCTCCTGCAGCTCGCTGACCTCATGGCGCAGCCGCTCCACTTCCTCCTGCATGGCGGGATCTGCGGAAGTGTTGGGACTCACTCCGCGGATTCGCTCGGCCAGGGCGCGGCCAATTTCACTTTTCGACAGCAGCATGACCATGCCCCCGCCAAATACGATGATAATGAAGAGCACACCTTCCATCAGTTATCCCCTCCGCCGATCCGCTCCTGCTCCCGGGTCTTGGCCAGCAGGCGCTCGGTGAAGTCGACCCGCTCCTGGAGCTCGCCGAGTTCGGTGCGAATCCGATCCAACTCCTCGAGGACCGCCGGATCGGGCTCGCTCGACGAATGCCCGCCGCGAATCCGCTCAGCGAAGGCGCGACCCACCGGGCTGAATGAGATCGCTACGAGAGTTCCGCCGCCGAAGATGAGCAGTAGTGCGAGAATGTCTTCCACCGTTCACCTCTGGCTCAGTTACCCGGCAGGCGCTCGGGTGTGCGTCCCTTCGCCAGCATCCGCTCGGCGAAGTCCAGCCGTTCCTGGGTTTCGGTCAGCTCGTGTCGCAGACCGTCCAACTGATCTCTCAGATAATTCAACTCGGCGGCGAACTCGGCGTCGGCGCCACCTGAATGTCCCTGAATCCGCCGGGCCAGCGCCGATCCTACCTGACTCTGCGCCAGCTTGACGATACCCCAGAAGAGGAGCCCGGTTGTGATGAGCCCGGTGATCATCCCGAAGATCGGAACCAAAGTGTCGGGACCGGGGCCCTGTGTCATCGCTATTCCGTCACGACAGCTGGCCTGCGGAGCCACCTTTGGCCAGCAGGCGCTCCGCAAAGTCGAGTCGTTCCTGTGTCTCGCCCAGCTCCTGCCGAAGCACGGCGACCTCCTGCCTCAGATCTTCGAGCTGGAGCTGCGTCTCGCGATCGGTCCCGCCGCGAATCCGCTGGGCAAAAGCCTTTCCGATCTCGCTGCGCGATATGAAAATCAGGGCAACCGAGATGAAAAACGTCATCGGAACCAATGCGTCGGCAACCCCCATTTCACCCCCGGAGCCAGGGACCGGCCCAGCCAGACCTCGAGTTTTTGAGCAGAGGGAGACCGGCGGTCTCCATGCGGCACAGCGACCTACGGCGGGACGTTTCAGGTTGTTTCATCGCCTTCAGGCGCTATTTCTTGCGGATTTGGACCAGCCTTTCTTTGGCCAACCGCCGGCCAGTGGGGGTTGCTGCCAGTCCCCCGCCGGCGGTCTCTCGATAACGGACGTCCATCGTCCGGCCGATCTCACCCATAGTGTCGATGACCTCGTCCGCGGGGATCGGGAATCGGATCCCGGCCAATGCCATCTCGATCCCGGCCAGGGCCATCGCCCCGCCAGTCGCGTTGCGGAAGACGCAGGGAATTTCGACCAGGCCGCCGAGCGGATCGCAGACCAGACCCAGCGTGCCCTGCATCGTGAGGGCGACGGCGTGGGACGCCTCCTCCGGCGTCCCGCCAAGGATTTCGATCCCGGCGGCCGCAGCCATCCCCGCCGCGGCGCCGGTCTCCGCCTGACATCCTCCCTCGGCCCCACTCAACGAAGCTCTCACCGCAACGACGGCCCCGACCAGGCCGGCTGCGGCGAGACCGTGGATCAGCTTCTCGTCACTGATCGAATTGCGCTTGGAGAGGCCGAGGAGCACGCCGGGCAGAACGCCGGCACCCCCGGCGGTAGGAGCGGCCACGATCACTCCCATGGCCGCGTTGACTTCCTGCACGGCGAGGGCAGCCGCGAGAACTTCGGTGAACACGGTGCCGGCAAGAGGGCCGACTGGTTTGCTCATCTTCGCCGCGTCGCCGCCGACCAGGCCGCTCACGCTGCGGAGGTCCCCGGGGAGGCCTCGCGCGACCGCACTGCGCATCACGTCCAGTGCACGCTGAAGAGCCGACTCCACCTGCCCGCGACTGCGGAGCCCTTCTGCCGCTTCGGTGCGGAGAGCAAGCTCGCCCAGAGAAATTCCGTCCGTTTGTGCCTGGGTTACCGCCTCAGCGAGCGAATCGTACATCAGGCCACTCGCTGAATAGAGCGCAGCATCACGATGGCGGGGACGGCACGCATGGCATCGAGTGCGCCTGCGCTGGCCGGGGCGTCCAGCTCGTAGATATGAATCGCCTGCCCGCCCTTAGCCCGCCGTGACACCCGCATCGTGGCGATGTTGTCGCCCTCCCGGGCCAGGAGTGTGCTCACCGCAGCGACGATGCCAGGCTCATCGCGGGCGACGAATACGAGAGTAGGATAGGCTCCGGCCACTTCGACCGGAAATCCATCGATACTGGTGATGAGAATGCGTCCAGCACCCAGTGAGGAACCGACCACGACCGCTTCCTGCTTGTCACGGGTAACGGTGATTCGTGCGGTGTTGGGATGAGGGTCGCCCCGAAGCTTGGTGTTGTTGAAGGTGATGGCGAGACCGGCCTGCGCAGCCAGCTCGAGACTGTGGCGGAGCCGCTCGTCATCGGGGAAAAATCCCATGAGCCCGCCCGCGATGGCGCGGTCGGTCCCGTGGCCCTGGCCCGTGCGGGCGAAGGATCCGTGGAGCTCCACTTTCGCGCTATCCGGCTGGCCGCCCACGAGGCCGCGGGTGAACAGGCCGATCCGGCAGGCGCCGGCCGTGTGGGACGACGACGGCCCGACCATGACCGGCCCGATGATGTCCAGCAGAGAGACCATTACACCAGTTCCACGCGTTGGATGGCGCCCAGACTCAGGGCGATTTCCGTCTCGTCTTCGCCCACCGGCCGCAAATAGACCTCATGAGCGGTGATATCGGTGTCCACGCTCGTGGGGATGCCCGTGACCTCCATTTCGGTCGTAGTCAGGATCCGCACAGCCATATCGTGGTCGTTGGCGTAGCCCAGCAGTGAGACGATTTGCTCGTAGGTCATAATGGACCTCGCAGCAGGGGGATGGTGAAAATGTAGCGGTAGGGCGGACAGGCGGACAGACGGACAGGGGGGACGAGACGGTTAGACGGCCAGACGGATAAGGCGCCTGGCTGTCGATCGCCCAAGGCGCCTTTGCCGTCTAACCGTCTAGCCGTCTAAAACACCAACCGCCTCCCCGCCTAATTCGTCAGCGCCTCCGCCGCATGGGGCACCATCCGCGGGGTGCCGAGGGTCTCATCCACGAAATGAGTCAGCAGATCGCGGAGGTGAACGGTCGTGTTGCCGCCGAAGATGCCGTGATTGCGGTTGGGGTAGCTCATGAACTCAAACTGCTTGTTTGCCGCAACCAACGCGTTCACCAGAGACTCGGTGTTCTGGTAATGCACGTTGTCGTCCCCCGTGCCGTGGACCAGGAGCAACCGCCCCTTCATCTGGTTCACGTAGGTGAGTGGAGACCCGGCGTCGTACCCTTCCTTATTGTCCTTGGGCAGGCCGTTGTACCGCTCGGTGTAGATGTTGTCGTAGAACTTCCAGTGGGTTACCGGAGCGACCGCGATCGCCATGGAGTACACGTCCGGGGCCTGGAAGAGACCGTTCAGGCTCATGAACCCGCCATAGCTCCAGCCCCAGATCCCCATACGAGTAGAGTCCACGTAGGACCACCGGCCGATCGCCCGGGCCGCGTTGGCCTGATCCTGGGTTTCGATCACGCCCATCCGGCGGTAAATGATCTTGCGCCAGTCTCGCCCACGGCCTCCAGTGCCCCGGTTATCCACGCTCGCGACCAGGTACCCCTTCTGGGCAAGCATCAGGTGCCACAGGTAGGTCGAGCCGCCCCACAGGTCGAGCACGGTCTGTGACCCCGGACCGCCGTACACCGTAAAGAGAATCGGATACTTGCGACTGGGATTGAAGTCGGGCGGCTTGATGATCCAGCCGTTCAGCTTCACCCCGTCTCCCACATCCACCTGGAAGAACTCTTGAGGACCTTTGCGGAGGGCTGCGACTTTCTGCTTCAGCGCCTGGTTCTCCACCAGGACCCGCACCGATTGATGGGTCGGCAGTCTGACCAGGTCTACCGTCGTCGGAGTGCCGAATTTCGTGTAGTAATGAAAGGCATAGCGACCGTTGGGACTGATGTCGTAGTGGTGAAAGCCGGACTGTCCGGGCGGAGTCACTCGTTCCGCCGCACCCTTGCCGTCCAGCCTCACCCGGTAGAGGTAGCTCTGAGTGGGATTTTCGGGCGACGCGTTGTAGTAGAGCCACCCTCCCGTGGTATCCACCGCCACCTCCCCGTCCCCCAGCACGTCGAACGAGCCCGGCGTGAGCAGACGCTCGTTCTTTCCGTCCCGGGAGACCGCGTAGACGTGCTCCCAGCCGTCCTTCTCACTGGTCCAGAGAAAACTCTTTCCACCCTTAAGCCAGCCTTGGTTGTCGTTGACGTAGACCCAGGCGCTGTCGGTGTCGACCATGATCCGACGCACCTTCCCAGTTTGCCCGCTTCCGAGCCAGACCGTGTTCGAGTTCTGGAGCCGGTCGAGCTGCTGAATGACGACCTCATCTGAACCCGCCGCCCAGTCCATGCGAGCGAGATAGTTGTTACGCGGATCGCCGGGTACCTCGAGCCAGCGAATGGGGCCGCCATCGGCGCTGACCACCGCAACCCGGGCCGCCGAATTCGACTCGCCGGCCTTGGGATACTGGATCGGAACAACCTTCGAATAGAGCGAGTCGGTGTAGTCAATCAGGTTGAAGTCGCGCACGCTGTCGGCCACTAGCTGCCAGAACGCGATGCTCTTGCCGTCCGGGCTCCAGCGCCACCCGTCCCGGTCATCCAGTTCCTCTTCGTAGACCCAGTCGAAGGTGCCGTTGATGACCGTCCGGGATCCGTCGGTCGTGAGCTGGGTGATTCTACCGCCTGCCAGGTCTTCAACGTAGAGATTGAACTCCCGTACGTATCCGACCCGTCGCCCATCGGGGGAGAACTTGGCGAACATGAGAGTGGACGGCTTAGCCGCCGGGCCGCCGAGCTTCCGCAGCTTTCCGCTGGTGAGATCCAGAACCCAGTAATCGCCTCGGGTGTTCTGCCGCCACACCGGCTGCGAGTTGGTGAAGATCAGGAGCTGCTTCTGGTCCGGGGACAAGGAGTAGTCTTCGATCTCGAGTGAGGCCGTATCCCCAGCCGGGACCAGCTTGGCAGCCGCGACCAGTACATCGCGCGCGCCGGTCTCGGTGTTGTACCGCACGATGTCCTGGCCCGCGCCCTCCTTCGAGTCTTCCAGGATGGTGTAGGACGTACCGCCGGCCAGCCATTGAGCCGGGCCGAAGAGCTCCGGCTTGAATTCGGGCGAACCGTAGATGCGCCGAACGGAGAGGAGCGAAGGATCGTCAGTCTGGGAATGGGCGGGACGCGATGCCAGAGTGAGCAGGATGACAACCTGGATTGCCCCTGCTCTAAGGAAAGCGATGCGACGCACTGTGGAACCTTCCGGATCGGGGGAAGAGGAAACCGGAGCAGAAGATACGGTTACTACGGACCGCGGGGTAGCGGGTGTCAGAGTGAGGCATACCTACGCTGACTTGGACATGACCTTCTTGAGGAACTGGCCAGTATAGCTCGCGGCCTTCCGGACCACTTCATCCGGCGGACCTTGCGCCACGACGGCCCCGCCCGCTTCCCCGCCCTCCGGTCCCAGATCGATGATCCAGTCGGCCGTCTTGATGACGTCGAGGTTGTGCTCGATGACGATGACGCTGTTGCCTTTGTCCACCAGGCGGTGGAGCACTTCGAGCAGCAGGCGGACGTCCTCGAAATGGAGTCCGGTCGTCGGCTCGTCGAGAATGTAAAGCGTCCGGCCGGTGTCTCGCTTGGCCAGCTCGGTGGCCAGTTTGACCCGCTGGGCCTCCCCGCCGGACAGGGTCGTTGCCGCCTGGCCCAGGTGGATATATCCCAGTCCGACGTCATTCAACAGATCGAGCTTCTCGGCGATCCTTCGCTGGGCCTCGAAGAATTCGAGTCCATCGGAGACCGTGAGATCCAGCACGTCCGCGATGCTCTTGCCCTTGTACCGCACCTCCAGGGTTTCCCGGTTGTAGCGCCGCCCCTTGCACACCTCGCAGGGCACGTACACGTCGGGCAGGAAGTGCATTTCGATTTTCACCAGTCCATCGCCCTCACAGGCCTCGCAGCGTCCCCCCTTCACGTTGAACGAGAAGCGACCGGGCCCGTAGCCCCGCATCTTCGCCTCGGGAAGCTGAGTGAACAGCTCACGAATCGGCGTGAACAGTCCAGTGTAGGTAGCGGGATTCGAGCGCGGGGTCCGCCCGATCGGGCTCTGGTCGATATCGATCACCTTGTCGATGTGCGACAGACCTTCGATCCGGGTGTGCTGGCCGGGAATGACCTTCGCCCGATAGAAGTGCCTTGCCAGGCCGCGATAGAGGATGTCGGTGACGAGACTCGATTTCCCGGAACCCGAAACACCGGTTACGGTCACGAACAACCCCAGCGGAAAGTCCACCGTGAGGTTGCGGAGATTGTTGGCCTTGGCTCCGACGACCCGGAGAATCTTTTTCGGCTCGGCGGCTCGGCGGCTCGGCGGAACGGGAATCCGCAGCTCGCGGCGGAGATAACGGGCGGTGAGCGAGGTCGGATGCTTCAGCACATCCTCCACCGTGCCTTCGACCACGACCTCACCGCCGAAACGCCCGGCGCGAGGACCGAGGTCGATCAGGTGATCGGCGGCTCGAATAGTGTCCTCGTCGTGCTCGACCACGATCACGGTGTTGCCGAGGTCCCGGAGCTCCTTGAGCGTGCTCAGGAGACGCTCGTTGTCCCGCTGGTGCAAGCCGATGCTCGGCTCGTCCAGGATGTAGAGAACACCCACCAGGCGAGAGCCGATCTGAGTGGCGAGCCGGATCCGCTGGGCTTCGCCGCCGGAAAGAGTTCCCGCGGAGCGGTTGAGGGTGAGGTAGTCGAGCCCCACGTCGCGCAGGAAGCGAAGCCGGTCGCACACTTCCTTGAGAATCGGTCCGGCCACCTCCTGATCCAGCCCCTGACTCCCGGGGCCGCTCTTGATCGGAAGCCCCCGGAAGAATTCCAGCGCCTGCACGATGGAGAGCTCCACCACCTCGCCAATGCTCTTCCCCGCTACCAGCACCGAGAGGCTCTCGGGCTTGAGTCGCCTCCCTTTGCAGGCGGCGCAGGGCTGCTCGATCATGAATTCCTCGAGCTGCACCCGTACCGAATCGCTGGTGCTTTCGCGATAGCGCCGGGCGACGTTGACGAGAATCCCTTCCCATTCGCTCTCGTAATCGTCCCGGCTGCGCCCCGCCTCGATGGTGTACTTGATCTTCCGACCGGCTGCGCCGTGCAGCAGCGTCTGTCGGGCGGCCTCGCTGTGGGCGCGCCACGGAGCGGCGAGATCGAACTTGAATGCCTTGGCCAGTGTCGGAAGCACGACCTTGCGGAGATATCCCGAGGGCTCTCCCCAGGGCAGCACGACTCCTTCGAGAATCGAGATGCTGGGATCGCCCAGCACCAGATCGGCGTTCACCTCACGCCGCGTCCCGACTCCGTGACATTCGGGGCAGGCGCCGAATGGTGAATTGAAGGAGAACTGGCGGGGTTCGAGCTCGGGCAGTGAGAGGCCACAGACCGGGCAGGCGAACTTCTCGCTGAAAATCTGGGAGACGGGAGACGTGAGACGGGAGACAGGCCCGTTTCCCATCTTCCGCCTTCCGTCCTCAGTCTCCCCGTGTCGAACGACCTCGACGACACCTTCGGCGGCCTTGAGCGCCGTTTCAATCGAATCGTTGAGACGGGTCCGGTCGGCAGGGCGAACGATGAGACGATCCACCACCACGGCGATATCGTGGTTCTGGCGACGATTCAGGGTGGGGACCTGGTTCAGGTCGTACACTTCGCCATCCACCCTGACCCGCACGAAGCCCTGCTTGCGGATGTCGTCGAATAACTCCTTGAATTCGCCCTTCCGTCCACGGACCAGGGGTGCGAGGATCTCGATCTTGGTGTCTTCGGGCCAGCCCAGTACCGATTCAACGATCTGGGCGGCACTCGATCGTTCTACCGGGCTGCCATCATTGGGACAATGCGGCACACCGACCCGGGCCCAGAGCAGCCTCAGGTAGTCGTAAACCTCGGTGACGGTCCCTACGGTTGACCTCGGGTTGTGTCCGGCCGACTTCTGCTCGATCGCGATGGCAGGGGAGAGACCTTCGATCGCGTCGACGTCCGGCTTCTCCATCAGGCCGAGGAACTGCCGGGCGTAGGCCGACAGCGATTCGACGTAACGCCGCTGGCCTTCGGCGTAGATCGTGTCGAAGGCGAGCGAGGATTTGCCCGATCCCGATAGGCCGGTTACGACCGTAAGCCGGTTTCGGGGGATCGTAACCGTGATGTCTTTGAGATTGTGCTCGCGGGCGCCGCGGACGACGAGGAACTCTTCTGCCATAAGCCTCGGAACGTATCCGGGCAGGCGGCTTGCTTCAAGACGGACCCTTCAGCGCGGCAGTCTCCTCACTCCTTGATAGCGTTTTCGGGCTTGATGAAGAACCAGAGCAGTGCCGCGACTATTGCGAATACCGACCCGGTAGCGAGCGCGATGGGCCATCCCAGGTACTTGACGGTAAGTGGCACCATGAGCGCACCGATGCCCCCGACGACGTTTCCACCTGTATTCAGCACACCGCACCCGGCCGACGCATGTGGTCCCGACGCAGAAATCGTAGCCGCCCAGAAGGCGCCTTCGGCGAACTGCTGGCCGGCCAGACATAAGGAAAGGAAAACCACGGCGGTAACCGGATCCCGCGCCATGGCCGCCGCCACGATCAGGACAGCAGAGACCAGGAGTCCTGCCACTGCTGCTGTCCGGGTGCCCCGCCGGATTCCCCAGCGTTTCGACCAGGCGTCGGCAAGGATACCGCCAGCGGTCGCTCCCACCGCACCGGTGATCCACGGTGCCGCTGCGTAGAACCCGCCTTCCAGGATTTTGAATCCCCGACTGTCCACCAGATAGATGAACAGCCAGTTGAAGAAGAAGTAGAAGACGTAGTTGCTGGAGAAATAGCTCACCGTGAGTAGCATGACCTCGCGATGCCGTATCACCTGTTTCCAGGCGCCAGGACGGATCTCGCAGGTCTGATCCGCCGAGCGCCCGGCGTTGATCAGCACGAGCTCGCTCTCGCTCACCTTAGGGTGTTCGGAAGGGCGGTCCCGCGCGTACCACCACCAGATCGCCGCAATGAGAAAGCCCAGCGGGGCGGTCAGCAGGAACGAAGCGCGCCATCCTCCCCACTGGATCAACCAGACAATCAACGGACCGGTCGCAGCGGCGCCGAGGGTCAGTCCGGTGTTGCTCAGCCCATTCGGAAGGGCCCAGCCGTTGACCGGGAACCAGTTGCAGGTCGTCCCGCCGCCGGTCACGGGATAGAACGGCGCCTGAGCCGCACCCATGAGGAAACGCAGTACCATCAGGATGCTGAGGATGGCGGTGACGCTGAGGAACTCAGGTCCCGGCACCAGCCCAGTCAGGATGTTCAGGGCGCTCCAGGCAATCGCGATGATGGTGAGCGCCCGTCGCCCGCCGATCCGGTCGCCGAAGACGCCGCCCGGGAACTGAAAGATCGCGTAGCCCCATGCGAAGGCGGCCAGCACAAATCCCAGCTGGATCTGGGAGAAGCCCAGATCCTTCATCATGGTCTCGCCTGCAACCGACATGTTGGTGCGCAGCACGTAGGCCACGAAGCTGGCGAGGAACAGCAGGCCTAGAATGACCCACCGGACCGACGAACGACTGCCAAGGTGGGAGACGGGCGCCTGGGTCACCGCGGACGCTTCCTGGTTCGTCGTGAACCGTTAAACGGGGCGTTTCAGCAAGGTGAATCGGGAGGGCGACCCCAAGGTACTGCGTCCCGGCGGCACCGGAAGGCCGGGATGCCAGTCTGCGGGCCGGGTACTTATCATACGTGGAGCCCATTAGCCGTAAGCCATAGGCCATTAGCCGTAAGCTGTTACCAGCCAGCGTTCGGAGGGCAGCCAGAGCATAAGGCCGTTTCGCTTATGGCTTACGGCTTAAGGCTTCTGGCGAACGCCAGTTGCTAGCTACCTCAAAGCACAACACCATGCGCCGCACTCGCCGATCCCGTGCAACCGGCCGGGAACAGGTGGTTGACGATCTGTTCAGCACCCGAGGACTGGAGGCCGATCCCATTCCTGAGGGAGCGGACCAGCAGTTCTCGCTGCGCCCGTTCGCCGCGACGGTCCCGCAGGACGATCTGGTCAACACCGAGCCGGAATCCAACGAACCGACGACCGACCGGCTGTACCGTCGAGCGGCCGATGCAGCCAGTAAGGGCCGCGTGACCGAGGCGATCCAGCGCTATCGGGAAATCCTGTCGCTGGAGCCCGAGCATCTTGCTGCGCGCAATAATCTCTCCCTCCTGCTGGAGTCGTCCGGAAATCCGGACGAGGCGTTCGAGCAGCTGACCGCGGCACTCCGCGCCCGACCTGACGAGCCGGCGCTTCTGGTTTCCCGCGGTGCCATCCTCGGTCGGCTCAAGCGGTACCCCGAAGCTGAGACCGACCTGCGTCGCGCCATCAAGCTTCAGCCGGGACACTTCACGGCTCATCTCACGCTGGGGCTGGTTCTCTGGCGGAAGGGCCTCCCCGGTGATGCGGCAGTCTCTCTCCGGCGGGCGATCGATCTCGAGCCCAGAGACGCCGAGGCGCACTACTATCTCGGGGAAGCGCTCAATCAGGCTGGAGACTTCACGGGAGCAAGGACAGCACTGGAGCAGTCAGCCGGACTGGATTCCGATTCGGCAAAGACCTACCGCCTGCTCGGGCGTGTGCTCGATCGGCTGGGCCGGCCGGACGAGGCCCAAGAGATGTACAGCCGCGCTCGTGAGGCCCGTGACCAGTGATCCGGGTCGTCGTTGCTGATCTCGCCGCCGTTTCGGTGGATGCCGTCGTCCGCCCTGCCAACGAGCTCCTCGACCCGATAACTCCTGCCACCGGCAAGCTCGATGAACGTGCCGGAGAGCGGTTCTCCTCATTGCGCCGGGTCCAGGCTCCGCTGGATGTGGGTGCGGCGGTTGTCACCGGCGCGGGAGACCTTGCTGCCGAATTCGTGCTCCACGTGGTGATTCAGAGCGGGGAGCGCGCGGTGGAGCGGGACACGGTGCGACGCGCGCTGGTGTCCGCCTGGCAGCGGGCGGGCGACTGGCAGCTGGGTCGGGTGGCCACTCCCCTGGTGGGCGCGAGCGCGGGAGCGCTGACAATCGAAGAGGCAGCGGCCCTCCTCGCCGAAACTTTCCGGGACCGGCCGGCGGCTCCGCTCTATCCGGCGGAGCTTCAGATCGTCGTCGAGCGGGCCGACGAGGTTCCTGTAGTCGAGGCAGTGGTAGGAAAGGCCTCATGAGTCGAAAAGCAGTCGCCACACTGATCCTGCTGGTCTGGTTCGGCGCCCTCGGGTGGCTGGCTCAGCGCCGGACGGTTGGAATCCACTCCGGCGTCATCGTCCGCACCTGGCCGGTGTCTCCAGGTGCCGCGTTCTTCGGAGTGTATCGCGGCGATCGGCAAGTCGGACTCGCCACGCTCTCCATCGATACGCTCGTTGAAGGGCTCCGCACCGACGAGCTCGTCACCCTGGACCTGCCGCAACCGACCCGTTCCGTACGCCGTTCTACCCTGCGAACCGAAGCACTCTACTCGAAATCGCTGCGGTTGTTGCGCTGGGAGACCAATCTTCTCACTGAGGACGGCAGGAGTGTGGTCCAGGGCATCCTGGGCGAGGACGGTGTGATCACCATCCATAACGGCCTTGGCGGCGCGGTAGAGACGCTCACGGTCGCTTCTCCCGCGGAGCCGTTGCTGCTGCCGGGGGCGGTGCCCTTCCTCCTCGCTAACGCGGAGAACCGCAAGATCGGCCGGATCCTGACTCCCACGGTGTTCGACCCGGCCACGACAGAGATTTCTTCCACGCGGTTCCGGGTCGCGGCGGAATCCACCTTCATCGTACCGGACAGCGCGGAGTTCGATTCGACCACGTCGCGCTGGGTCGTGGTGCATGCAGACACCACTCCCGCATGGCGACTCGACGGGCTGGAAGGGGGGCTGCCGTCGCGACGCTGGGTGGATGCCCACGGGATCACAGTGCGCATCGAGCGGCCGATCGGGCTGCTGCAGGAGCAGTCCGCTTTTGAAGTCGTGAGTACCAATTACCGCGCCGATGGTGGAATTTCGGGGTGGGACACGACTGGCACCGTCAAGATCAGCGGGACTGCGCCTGTCGCGACGAACACCCAAACCAATCGGATGCGTATCGCGCTGCTTGGAGCCGATCTGTCCGGATTCGCCCCTGGCGTTGAAGGTGGGACTCAGGAGCGGGAAGCGGATACGATCACCGTGATTCGGGCCGACACTGTGAACCGCGGAGCTCAGGTCGGAGATTCGGCAGCCCTGGCTTTGTGGCTTCGGGCAACTCCGCTGATCCGCTCCGATGATCCCAGAGTACAACAGCGCGCCGCGGACATCGTCCGGAATGCGCCGAGTTCCGCCCGAAAAGCACGCCTGCTGGGCCAGTGGGTGAGTCGTGCCGTGCGAATCGAACACCGGCCCGGTTCCCAGACCGCGGTGCGCACGCTGGCTCGGCGAGCCGGGACCAGCGACGACCGGCTCATCCTGCTCGTCGCCATGCTCCGGGCCCAGGGCGTTCCGGCCCGGCTGGCGGCCGGCCTGAGGGAAGAATCTGGTCGGTTCTACCCGAATGGCTGGGTGGAGTACTTCGCCGGGGACTGGATCCCGGTCGACCCCGACAACGGCACAGTGCCTGCAGACGCTTCTCGGCTCCGACTGCTGATTGAGCGCCCAGCCCGGCCCCTCGACCTCATGCTCCTGGCCGGGCGTACCGAGTTGACAGTTCTGGACACGGCCGCGGTACAACCTTGAACCTGACTTAGGGCGGATGATTCGACTCACCCACCTGACCAAACGTTACGGCTCGTTCACCGCGGTGGATGACGTGACGCTCGAAGTGTCCCGCGGCGAACTCTTCGGTTTCCTCGGACCCAACGGTGCGGGGAAGACCACGACCATGCGGATGATCGCCGGGATCCTCCAGCCCTCCGAGGGGAAAATCGAAATCGGCGGCGACGATCTGGCCGAACATCCGATCAAGGCCAAGCACCGGCTCGGCTTCATCCCCGACCGTCCCTATGTCTACGAGAAGCTGACCGGCGCCGAGTTCCTGCGCTTCGTGGCAGCCCTGTACGGACAGAGCGGAGAGACTATCGAGCGGCGGATGGACGAGTTGCTCGGGCTGTTCGAGCTCTCCGATTGGAAGGACGAGCTGGTCGAGTCCTACAGCCACGGCATGCGGCAGAAGCTGATCATCTCGAGCGCCCTGCTGCACCGCCCCGAGGCCATCGTTGTGGATGAACCGATGGTCGGTCTCGATCCCAAAGGCGCTCGCTTCCTCAAGGATCTCTTCCGCGCGTTCGTAGATCGGGGCGGCACCGTGCTGATGAGCACCCACACGCTGGAGGTCGCCGAGGCGATGTGCGACCGGATCGGGATCATCCAGCAGGGCAAGATTGTCGCCTGCGGAACGATGGCGGAGCTTCGCCAGCAAACCGCCTCGGGAGACATGAGTCTTGAGGAGCTTTTCTTGAAGCTCACCGGCGGAATTCACGAGCGGGAGCTGGATGCCATCCTCGATCAGTAGCACGACGAAACCGGCGCCGGTGCAGCCGACGCTCCGGACGGTGCTCCGTCCGAAGTGGCAGGCCACCTTCGCGCGGCTCAGGGAACAGAAGTCAGAAGGGACCGGAAAGGTGGTGCTCCTGGTCCTGCTCGGACTCGGCTTCTGGAGCGCTGTGTTCGGAGTGTTCTATCGGGTGCTACGCTACATCCACTCCGAGCAGGAAATCGGCACCATCCTGGCCGCCAAGCTGCTCGGCGTCACCCTTCTTGCCTTCGCGTCGTTGTTGCTACTGTCCAACCTCATCACGGCGCTGTCCAGTTATTTCCTGGCGCGGGATCTCGACATGCTGGTGGCAGCACCCGTGGATTGGCTGCGCCTCTATCTGGCCAAGCTGGGTGAGACCCTGGTGCACTCTTCCTGGATGGTGGTGCTGATGGCCGTGCCGATCTTCACCGCCTATGGGATCGTCTACCGGGGTGGACCGTTGTTCCCCATCGTGGTACTGGCGGCGCTGGTGCCGTACTTCCTGCTGCCCTGCGTGGTTGGAACCGCGGTGACACTCATCCTGGTCAACGTCTTCCCCGCTCGCCGCGCGCGCGATCTGCTAGGGCTGGTCGCAATCGGCGCCGCAGGGGGACTCGTGCTGCTCCTCCGGCTGGTCCGACCGGAGCAGCTGGCGCGTCCCGAGGGGATGAACAACCTGCTCGACTATCTGGGCGCTCTTCGCACCCCGACCAGTCCGTTCCTCCCGAGCGAATGGGCAACGGCGACCATCATGAACTGGCTCACCCGCGTGGCCGACCCGCTTCCGGTCGTGCTGTTGTGGACCACGGCGCCGGCCTTCGTGGTGCTGGGAGCCATCCTGCACTGGAAACTCTACTCCAACGGTTTCTCGAAGGCGCAGGAGAGTCCGGAGCGGTTCGTGCGCGGACGTCGGTGGCCGAGTGTGTTGTATACGATCGCAGGAGCGATGCCACCGGCCCGCCGGGAATTCATCCTGAAGGATGTCAGGGTCTTCTTCCGGGATACGACCCAGTGGAGCCAGCTGATTCTCCTTGGCGTGCTCCTCGTCGTCTACATCTTCAATATCCAATCGCTGCCGCTCTTCTCCGGCGAGCGAGTGTCATTCTTCCTGGTGAGCCTGGTTGTTTTCCTCAACCTGGGCCTCGCGGGCTTCGTGCTCGCCGCGGTTGCGGCACGATTCGTATTTCCCGCGGTGTCCCTGGAAGGGAAACAGATGTGGCTCTTGCGCTCGAGCCCGCTCGATCTTTCCGCGCTGCTGTGGAGCAAGTACTGGACGGGCACGGTGCCGCTTCTCGTCCTCGCCATCGCGATCACGTTCACGACCAACCTGCTGCTCCAGGCTTCGCCGTTCATGATGATGGTGAGTCTCGGCACCATTGTGCTGCTGACGCTCGCGATCAGCTCGCTGGCCCTGGGCCTCGGCGCGCTCTATCCCAAGTTCGATACCGAGAATGCGGCACAGATCCCGACCGGATTCGGCGGACTGGTGTTCATGATGTCCGCGATTGTGCTGCTGGGTGTCGTGATCGTGATCGAAGCGGTACCGGTGATGTCCTACCTCCGGGCGCAGCTCGCGGGTGAATCGGTCGCTATCACGCCGGCGATGGTGGGCGCCTTGGTCTCGGTGGCAGTCATCTGCATCGTCACCACGCTGGTTCCGCTGAGGATTGGTCTGCGGCGGATGGAACAGATGGAGTTCTGAGTCCTGCCCGCCGCCCTGCGATTCTGGCTCGCCGCGGCAACCCTCATGCTGCCCGGATCAGCGCAGGCCCAGGGCTATTACGGCTCCCACCTGCATGAAGGATTCTGGTTCAGCGCCTCGGCGACGTACGCCCAGGCTCACCGGAATTGCGATCAGTGCAGCATGGCCATCAACACCTGGGGTCCCGCACTCACGCTGGCCGGAGGAGGGACCGTCAACAAGAGCTTGCTCATCGGTGGCGAATTCGGAGGCTGGTATCGCGACGCCGACGGCATCAAGACGCTGATCGGCAACGGCTCGATCAGCGCACGCTGGTTCCCGATCTATGCCAAGGGGTTCTTCCTGAAAGGCGGTGTCGGCTTTTCCATCTACCAGTACCGGCAGAGTGGAGTGACACTCAAGGGCGCGGGTCCCGGACTGGTCAGTGCGATGGGATATGATTTCATGGTCGGCAGACGTACAGCGGTTACGCCGATGGTTGGAGCCTGGTGGGGCTCCCCCGGTGATCTCAAGGTGAGCTCGGGCGGTGGCGGTGTGGTCGGGCCGGCGAGCGGACTCAACTACACGGTGGTCGAGTTCGGGCTCGCGCTCGCATTCTACTGAATACAGTACCTAGTACCGAGTAACGAGTACCTAGCACAGAGGGGGCGCTCGGTACTAGGTACTCGGTACTCCGTCTAGGAACTCGGTACTCGGTACTAGGTACTATTAGTATTGGTTTTCTGCTCACCTACCCGGAGATCATATGCGGTCGTTGCCACGGATTCTCTGTCTCACGCTCCTGCTCGCGGTTGCGGCGAGCCGGATCACCCTCGCGCAGGAAGAGGAGACTCGCCACAAGGGATTCTGGTTCGGATTTGGCGGCGGCTACGGCTCCGCGGACGTGAACTGTGACGGATGCGGATCCAGCGACCGGGAAGGGGGTTTCGCAGGCTACTTCAAGCTTGGTGGCGTTCTGCGGCCGGACCTGCTGCTCGGTGTCGAAGGGAGCAGCTGGTTCAAACACGACAGCAACCTCGATACTGACGAGGCTTTGGGCAATCTCTCGGTGGCGCTCTACTGGTATCCCAAGAAGGAAGGGTTCTTCATCCGGGGCGGGATCGGTGCGGCAGGGCTTCGGACTTCAGGCCCGCTCCCAACGGTGGAAGGCTACGGCGTCGGAGCAACCATCGGCGTGGGGTATGACGTCCCGGTCTCGGCCACACTCTCGGTGACGCCGGTCCTCAACTTCAACTATGGGAGTCTGGGCGACCTGACCGCCGACGGAGTCAAAACGGCCGACGGCGCCAGCTTCAACGTGATCCAGCTTGGCCTGGGGGTCACCATCCACTAGAGTCGAACGCCCAGAATGGCGGCATAGGTCTCCCGATCAATATTGCCGCCGGAGAGTACCAGCCCAATCCGCTTTCCCTTCATGGTCTCCCGCTCTTGCATGAGAGCGGCGAGGCCAGCTGCGCCGGCCCCTTCCGCTACATTGTGCGTGTCGCTGAAATACCAGCGCATCGCATCCATGATCTCCTCTTCCGACACTGTCACGATCCGATCGGCGCCCTCGAGAATGATGGCGAGGGCATCCGGGTGTGGCACCCGTGTCGCGATTCCATCGGCGATGGTGTTGGATGTCTCCGTGCTCACAACAGTGCGCCTGGCGAACGAGAGCGAATATGCCGGCGCAAGCTCGGCCACTACTCCAACGACGGTGGTGCTCAGTCCCAAAGCATCACGCACCGCGATCACACCACAGATACCGGAGCCCATCCCGATCGGCACATACACCGTGTCCAGATCGGCGACTGCGCGGAACCATTCCAGCGCGTAGGTCGCGACACCGCGCACTAGAAGGGGATCCCAGGCCGGGACCAGGTGAAGGCCGCGCCGTTCGGCCAGTTCGATCGAGTGCTCGCGCGCCGCCTGGAAGTCATCCCCGTGTTCGATCAGGGTGACGCCGAGCGCGCGTATCGCGATGTTCTTCTCCCTATCATTGCCGTGGGGGACCACGATCGTGGCGTCCAGGCCAGCTCGCCTGGCAGCAAAGCCAACACTTTGGCCGTGATTGCCACGCGTCGCCCCGATCACGCCGCGCACATGGGGATCGTTTCTTCGCAGGTGATCGAGGTAGACCACCCCTCCCCGAACCTTGAACGCGCCCGTGGGAAGATGGTTCTCGTGCTTGACCCAGACCTCGGCGCCGACCCGCTCGGAGAGGAGCGGCCAGCAGATCTGCGGCGTCGGCGCCAGCGTAGCGTTGACCAGTCGTGCGGCCGACTCGAGGTCGGTTCGGGTGAGTCCGCTTGTGGAGAGCGTCATAGAGAGGCAATCTACTCCCGCCCTCTCGCCTGCAGGAGATCCCATGCGCTCGCCGATTCTATGCCTCTCGGTTCTCGGACTGGGGATTCTCGCCTGTCAAACCCGGCCGACCCCGGACCGGCTCACGACCGGACGCTGGGTGGACTTGAGCTGGGATTTCTCCAGCGAGACGATCTACTGGCCCACCGCGAAGCCCTTCACCCTGGAAGTGGTCTCCGCCGAGGTAACCCCAGGCGGCTACTACTACGCGGCGAACAACTTCTCGGCCGCGGAACATGGCGGCACCCATCTCGATGCTCCGATCCATTTCGCGGCGGGACACCATACCACCGACCAGATCCCCCTGGATCAGCTGGTCGGTCCCGCGGTGGTGATCGACGTCTCGACCAAGGCGGCAGCGTCGCCCGATTACCGGTTTGAGCCGGCAGACATCTCCGAATGGGAGAAGGAGCACGGACGGATTCCGGCTGGAACCATCGTGCTCGTGCGGACCGGGTGGGGATCCCGCTGGCCGGACCGACTCAAGTACCTGGGTACCAGCAAGACCGGACCCGAGGCTGTTCCAGATCTGCATTTCCCGGGAATCGATTCAGAGGCGGCTCGGCTCCTTGTGGAACGGAAGGTCGACGCGGTTGGAATCGACACGCCGAGTATCGACTATGGGCAGTCGAAGACCTTCGACACTCACCAGATTCTCTTTGCTGCGAACATTCCCGGTTTCGAGAATGTCGCGCACCTGGATCAGGTGCCGGACACCGGGGCATTCGTGATCGCACTGCCGATGAAGATCAAGGGGGGAAGCGGGGGTCCGCTCAGGATTGTAGCTGTTCTGCCGGGGCAGTGAGGACGGATGGGCGTGAGACAACTGACGCACTACTGAAACGCAGAGACGCTGAGGACGCAGAGAGAAATTGAGACTCTGTGGTCTCTGAGTCTCTGTGTTTTGATGGATGGGAGGAAGTCTCTGCGTTCTCTGCGTCTCCGCGTTTCTGCACTGGTGTAGTTGCGGTTTGCCCGCCTTGTCCGCTTTTGTC
>Ga0068864_100000709_pt1 | contig 27974 bp, 18 predicted proteins | sample KBSSwiS72_FD_66586 | JGI IMG/M metagenome (GOLD analysis project Ga0068864, IMG submission 66586) | Switchgrass rhizosphere microbial communities from Kellogg Biological Station, Michigan, USA - KBS Switchgrass S7-2 | ecosystem: Host-associated > Plants > Roots > Rhizosphere > Soil ...
GCGAGGTCGAGAACCTGCTTCTCTTTGGTGAGCTCTTTACGCATGTGTAAAAGTATAGCCACATATTAAAATCTGGCAAGACTATTACACATTAGTCGATTCCTGTTCGCGGAGTAGCGGCGCGGCGTCACCCATCATTTTTGCCCAAGATGCGTCATGAAATGCCATTAACTCAATGGTCCATCCTGACTGAGAGAGGCCACAGCTTCTTCGATGGCAGAAATCTCCTCATCCCTAAGTTCGGGAAACGTTGCGCGTTTTGTCTGCGATAGTCGGCCATTGTTTTGCAGGATCAGCCCAGCAAAGAGGCGACGATCAGGCATATCTACGATGCTTACGTGATGATAGTCTTTCTGGCTCCACTTGGTCCAGGATCGAACAGTTGGTCTACGCACGGGTAGGTCTAGCTCCTGAAACAAAGCCATCAAGCCTATGGTGGTCGTCTGTTTAAATGTAAAACTCTGATCGGGCATGGAAATCTATGATCTGATGCCACAGTTCAATGCAAAATGACGATCGCATCTTACCCCCAGAAACGATAAAAGGACGATCAGGCGTGAAATACGGATCATTTTCGGCGAAAGCTGCGAAATTCTTGATCAGGCGGCAGGCGATTTACTTTACGAGTTTGTCCTTTTTGTGGAGTCCGCCAAAGGTAGTGTAATGGAAGCCCCTCTCTCGGAGGTCTCGCGGGCGCAGAATCCCCATTTTGGTGGCTAGACCTGGGACTTTATTTTCCGCTGATTTCCCCATTGTTCCTCAACAAAACGTCGGCAGATATGCATAAGTGCCGACGTTTTATTGATGCTTGTAGTTTAAATAGCGCGAACTGTCACGCCAGTGAGAGGGTGAACCCAGTATTGGATAAGTTGGCTCGCAAGCTGCTACAGGTCCAGTCCAAGGGCCGTAGGAATAATTCTGTTTAAGGCGCTCAAAGACTCGTGCTCACTGCCGCTATAAGAACTTGGCGTAAAGACATTATTGCGTAAACGACAGCGATCTATAACGAATTCTGCTTCTCGAATCAGACTCGGCGTATTAAACCCAGTTGTCAATTCTTCGATTTGTAGAATCGGAGCTGTGAATTCTGTCCAATAGTCATCGTACACGTAGGGATCTTTCCAATGGAGCAAAATAAAGTCCACCAAATACAAGAGAAACTCGCGATCATCTGTGGTTGGTTCATACCATGGACCAAGTACAAGCTTGAGCATCGCACAGGCAGCCGCAATAGAAGGTGAAGAAGTTTGAGAAAACTGCGGGGCACGCGGTGGATCTTGCATTACTTGTTCTCGAAGATCCTTGACAATCTCTTTTATTCGACTTAGTCCGCTTTCTCTCCCCGCAATGTCTCTTCCGACCAGAGATAGACATCCCAATGTGGAGTGCAGTCGCAGAATTGAGGCATCCTTTATCGGATGCCAATAGGGCATATGCTCGCTAAGTGCTCGCTGTCCTGGTTCTTTGGTAGTGGTCATAACGTTTAGGTGGGTGCTTGAGAGTTCAACCAAGGCATCAAGCATCGTCTCGCGTACATCAGGCCAATATCGTCGTTCATGAGTCGGCCAGTCTTTTCCGAAAGCCGAGTTGTATAAACAATCGCGCGCTGCTATGTAACAGGCAATGCCTCCTACAGGCCAAGACTCCCATACTAATTCCTGCAATAGCTCACTGGCTGAGAGTGGTTTTATGAGCAAGGCTGCACTCTTCCTCGTAAGCGACCTCAGTTCTACGGACTCAGGAGCAGACTCTAATAGATCAGCCAAAATAAGATAGCCGTAACATGTGTGCCGAAGGTGCGTCACGATCTTTTGAATTCCATGGCCATCCATGCCTCGAACCCCAATACCATTGGGTCGGATTCGGGCTTCAAAAAACTTCGCGATGTCCGTAAGTACTGATCTGTTCCAAACGGCCCCTGATCTCCTTTGAAAATAGCTCAGTGCTTTCACGACGTAGTACGTTGTGGCAATCCCGCCTTCCATAAACGCTCTTGCGGGTGGAGGTGTATTAGCCCAAGCGTTGTACGTTCGAACATAGCTATGACCCCACAAGGCGGGTAACCCGTGCCTGGCTTCGCTTCCGAAATGCCCGATACGATCTAATTGAGCGAGAATATAAGTAGAAAGAATAACCTGATGCCAATCGGAACGATTGCGGAAAATATGGTCAGCGACATCTTTCCTAACGGTCATGACAGCGCTTTCTGTAGCACCGATTCAAACACACTAAAATCTTCAGGCTGAAGACTTGGAGTTGGACTAATCCTGATGAAATCACCTTCGCCGATCGTCTCGCGAAGATAGTAAGGAAGCGGATATGTGGCAACGCTAAAGAATTCACGCGATAATGCTTTCTGCACATCATCGATTCGGCCGACGGTGTCGCATTTACTCAAAGTGAATGCGACGATAGCAGAAGTTAATTGGTCAGGAGGATCCAAGAGCGTGAGTTGTCGAATGGAGTTGATTATCTTTCGAAACGTGTCTGCATTTGCCTTCAAGTTGTTGTAAAGACCGTCAATGTCCCCTTCTGCTTGCAGTAGTCTCAGTGCTTGTAGAAGTCCTTTAGCCAAGCCTCTCTGATGCGTCCCTATTTGCTCACCCTTATAGTTGAGCGCCAATCCGCTAGCATCAGTGAGTTGATCATTTCCGGTTAGGTATTGCCGACATTGTTTACAGTCCTCGTTGAAACGACGGCCGACGCGCATGAAACCGACTGTTTCAGGACCTCGAAGCCATTTGTGTCCACAACCCAGATAAAAATCGATGTTCTCATTTTCCTTGTCGCATTTCTCTACATTCAGCGGTAGGTGTCCGACGGCCTGAGCGCCATCGACAATAGTCGTTGACAACGGGTATTCGTCTCGTATTACTTTGCAGATTTGAACTACATCAAGCCTGGCTCCGTTCACCCAAACAACGTGAGGGAGAACAACTGCGGATACTGGTCGCTTCATCGCGCGTAAATAGCGCTGAGCCACCTGTTCAGTGACGGCTGACTTAGAATAATTCTCTTTACTGAACAAAACATCAGAAAGCGTTACGATTGCTATCTCACTCTCCGGCCAAATTGTGTGGGCCATATGTACGAGCGATGGATGCTCCACGTCCGAATAAACAAACTGTCCGACGTCAGATGATAATGTTCGTGCGGATCTCAAGAGCACGCGTCCTAAGTACGCTCCCTCTTCACCTGATCGAGGGTCATGCATTGCTTCGTGAAATCGAATAACTTCGAGTGCATTGCGAAAGGCTTGAGTAGTGTTTTGAGCGAAAAGAATCGTTGATCGTAAATTCAATGCTGCCGCCAAGACATTTGGAATTTCCATGATTGCCGCGGTTTCGGGAGCAGGATTGGACAAGTGGTTACTTACACTCTCTACAACTGCGGGATCTGGTAATCCAATCGCTGCACAACGCAGATACCGTCTCTCAAAAATTTCGTCACGCGTATCCTCCCGCCCACTATCTAGTCCGAGATGCATTTGCTCGAGTTCGTCTAATCGGGGCGAATAAATATTCATGTTTCTCAGAAAGATCAAAAGGTATCGGCTAACTTCTCGAACATTGGCTATTGTGTCCTGGCTTAAGGGCCAAAAGTGGGTAACGGCGTTGCGTGTCTCTCTAGCAAGTTCCAACATGGACCGGAAAGTTCTAGGATTTAACTCCTGGAACTTGTTAGCGAAACGTTGACCGCGTGGAGAACCCGGAGGGCCAAACAAAATTTGAATGAGCTCTCCGAACGTGCAGGCATCTAGATCGTCCTGTTTACTAAGGGCGCCAGACGGAACAAAACGTTGCGCAGTTCCCCTGAAAGCAGCTTGGCACTCGAGTGAGATATCCAAACCGGAGTCAGTTAACAGCTGTCGGACAAATTCTCGAAGCAGAGCTTCGGCGACGAAAACGGCTCTATACGCTTCAGCTAAGAACTGATACTTTTCACAAATCGTTGGATCAAAAATTTGGCCCATGAGGTATGCGATTGAAATTTTCTGTGGAGTGAGAAAACGTCGCCAACAAAAGCCTTGGCATAGATGAGGCCGTCGTCGATGACAAGTTATGTTAGATCAGAAGAGTTAACGGTGAAAGCTAAATGTTAGCTCCAAGGCTTATCCGTCTTGTCGAACGCCATTGAATAGACATTGACTTAAAACGCCAATTTCGGAAATAATTAGCCTGTTCTTAGAACTGCGTGCTGTTCCTCTGGGCCTCGACGACACAGCATTTCCTTTACCGCCTTTGGTTCTTCAGAGTTGAACCGCCCTGAGATAAGTAGCCCGGGCCGTCGAGTTCCTCGATTCAAATAGTTAGATGCCCATTGGGGACAATATTAGTCGGTTCTGATGATGGCGGATCGCTGCACCGCGATCGCACGTTCTCCGATCTGAATAAAAGGAGATTTACCTCGCCTAAAGATGAAAGCAACTAATCAAAACAAGATCGTTATTCACCACATCTCCGATCTTCATTTTGAAAAAGGGTTAGAGCATCTGATTTCAGGTTATGGTCTCATCCCAGATAATGCAAATCTTTTTAGAAACCGAACTCACGAATATCTAACTTATCTGGAACATCTGAATGGAGACGGACCCGACGTTGTGATAATTTCTGGCGATTTGACCTATTACGCCACCGAAAAAGAATTTCAGGCAGCTGAGCAATTTTTAAAAGCCGTTAACGCCAAAGTTGATGGAAGGATCGTGGTGGTGCCGGGAAACCATGATGTCGATTGGAGCTCGATAACGCCTGGCGAACCGCTGAGTGCGACGCGTCTTGAGCGTTTCAAAAACATCACGACCGATTATGTTACGCCATTTAGCCCCAAGCCCTACCTACAGTACAAGAGCCTTCTCGTCTATGCGCTAGATTCAGTGGCTCTCAGTGGGGTTTACTTTAAGGATGACAAGTTCAAACGCGTTCAGGATTTAATAACAGAGAAAATAAGAGATCCCAGCTCCTCCAGCGCCGAGGATATCGAGAAACTGAAAGACCTTTTGCGATCCTTTAGAGTTGACCCGTCGATTATCGGTTGGGAACAGTTGGACGCTCTTCAGGCGAATGTTCGCAGTATCGAGCGATCATTGGGCGGTCGCAAATCTGCCCTAATTAAAATTGCGGTTCTTCATCATCATATCACTGGTTTCGGAGATGCTGAGGTAAGGGAATACGATACCCCTATCAATGCCGGGTACATTAAGCATAAACTTGCAGATTCGGGGTTTCAGATCGTCCTTCACGGGCACAAGCATACCTTCAATGCAATCCTGGAAAAGGATCTCAGTAGCGGGCTGGACATATTCCTGTTGGGAGCAGGAACGCTGAGTAGTTACGGCCCCACCAAGGGATTTAGTGAGATGCACGTAGATGTGAACAGTGGACTTGCGCGAGTCGAACCTTTTCACTGGGACAAGTACAGTTTCAAGAGCACTGGCAAGCTCATATCATTAAATCTTAAGAAGCGATTGGCGATAGAAGGCGTCTCAGATTCGAGCTTACGGTTCTTTACCAAATTGAACAACATTATTGTTGGAATGGAGGCGAGAGGGGTCCTTTCGAAGCAGGATTTCAATGATGTCTTGAGATATCTAGAGGCGCGGGGATCCGGGGTGGCTGGAGTTGATGAACGTTTTTTGGACGAAATGAATACTCAACTTCACGACCGCACCTATAACAGACTTTTTTTTACCGATATTCTCGGTCCGCATGCTTGGTCACATCCGGACTTTTCCGTCCATATGGCTCAACAAATTCGGCACTACATCGAAATGAATTTTAAGAAAGGTGACGATGGTGAAGAATGGGTGTGGGTAACAAAGTTTAGATCGGAGCTAAACCAGGCAATTCAAAAGTGTTTCGAAAATGCTCGCAATTTTCTTGGGAGGGAAGAAATTACTCAATTTAAGTGGCTTTCAACACCCACACCTGCTGATGACCCGCCGGATCCGCCAAGGTTTGAGATTGCCAGAGTTCTTCTCTGGAAAGAACAAGATCTTTTAACTACACCTGCAAAGGTGTTGGTAAAACTGCACAAGTATATGAGGATGCCGTTGTTTTACATTAATCCGAAAGAATTGCGAGCCGATCCTGAATCGCTAAATCTCGGCGATGTGCTGAGATATGAGTATCATATTTTCGTTCGTTCTGATGGTACCTACAGAGGCGACTACTATCCACGAACCACAGGACCGAAGGATCGAACTAGAAGACCAATTCTGGAGGAGGGTATCCCAGGGAACATAGGTGATCCGGTAAATCATTTCTATCGGTTACTTACCTACGGCAATCTCTACCTAGCTTACGATTACCAAAAATACCTAGAGAATAGACGGTGAGATATTGGGAGGAGTCACATGATGAAAAGCCTAGTGTTTCTCTTTGCTTGTTTTTTAATGTTCCTTGGATCGTGCCAGCCACGTGGTACGAATTCGGAGGTGGTGATTGGCTCTGCCATCTCATTAACCGGACAGGAAGGCGCCGGCGTTTACGGAGAGAACATTCGGAACTCTATGGAACTGGCTATTAGTGAAATAAACGCAAAAGGGGGGACACACGGAAAACTGATTCGCGTAGTCTATGAAGATACTCAATTGCAACCGCAAGTTGCGGTCTCAGCGGTTAACAAGCTAATTAACGTTGACAAAGTAAAAGTCATTGTTGGTGCGGTGTCCAGCGGTGAAACGCTTGCAGTCGCCCCCATCTGCGAGAGAAACAAAGTAGTTTTGATCTCGCCGGCTTCCACAAGTCATGAAATTAGTAATTCGGGGGACTATATCTTCAGAACGATAGCACCTGACACCCTTGAAGGTAATGCAATGGCTAAATTCGCGCTCCAGTCAGGCTACAAAACCGCGGCAGCTGTGTTCGTCGACAATGCCGGGACAAAAGGACCGGCGGAAGTCTTTAAGCAAGCGTTTGAAACTGCTGGCGGCAAGATGGTAGCGATGGAGGTAGGGCCACAGGGATCTACAGACTTTCGGACTCAATTAGCAAAGGTAAAAGCTGCATCACCTGATGCCGTTTACTTGCTCGGGTATGCGCTAGAACTCGGCAATATGCTGAAACAATCAAAGGAGCTGGGGATTCAAAAACCGTTACTTTCATTCCAAGTGATGGAAGAGCCGAAGGTTGTAGAGATTGCCGGAAATGCCGCCAACTCAGTCATATTCACCTCGCCTACCATTCGCGCTTCTGAAGCTCAAGGTCGAACTAAACAATTTATTGATGCTTACAGACAAAGATACAAAAAGGATCCGGGAATCTTCTCTTATAATGCCTACGATGCGGTGTATGTCATTGCCAAGGCTATTGAGCGCTATGGCGAAGATGCAGAGTCGATAAAAAAAGGCCTTTATGAAATACAAAACTATGATGGGGCAAGCGGCCAAATTAGTTTTGATCGCAATGGTGATACCGCGCAGCCACCAAAATTGCTCACGTATCAAAATGGTCAAATAGTTGTGTTTCAGCCTCAATTCGCACAAAGATGAGAGGGCAGTTCGATCTGCTCATTCAGATCTGCATTAATGGTTTGGCAGCCGGAGCTATGTATAGCTTGGTGGCGGTCGGCTACAGTTTGGTTTATGGCGTTCTTCGTTTTATTAATTTTGCACACGCTGCAAGCATTGCGATAGGTGCCTATGCTTTTTTAACTCTCACTACTTACCTTGGAATTCCTATCGTCCTCGCGTTTTTGCTCGCCTCTAGTCTCGCCGGTCTGTTCGGGTGGACATTAGAAAAAGTGGCATATCACCCTTTGCGAAGGAGTTCCTCATTGACTCCCCTTTTGTCTGGCATTGCGATCGCAATTCTGATTGAGAATGTTTTGGCGCTGGCATTCGGACCTGCTCCTTATCGTCTCAGCCGATCGAGCGAGAGCGACGCGATCCAGCTACTAGGCCGTTATTCGATCTTGCGAGTGCACCTCTACATGCTGGCATCTGCTGGAATTGCCGCAATGTTGTTGCTCATAATGTTGCGTTATACCTCTCTGGGTCGCAGAATCCGTGCAACGGCAGAGAATCTTGAATTAGCCCAAGTACGAGGGATCGATACTGACAATACTATCTCATTGGTTTTCGTCATCGGTTCATTTCTGGCTGGCGTCGCCGGAATTCTAATTGCTTACGAAACGCAAGTTACTCCGCAAATCGGATTCCTCCCAAGCATCAAGGGGTTTATAGCAGCACTTGTCGGAGGACTGGGCAATGTAGGAGGCACAGTGATCGCCGGTTTGCTTCTTGGGTTTTTTGAGAACGTGCTGGTTTGGCAACTTCCTACTGTCTACAAGGATTCAATTGCTTTTGTAGTGCTGATCGGTTTTCTTTTATTCAAACCAGGTGGATTGTTTCCAAATAAGTGGAAGCGGTTCTGAACGTGGACTATTTCGCTCATATTCTTGTTTTCTTTTTCATCTATTCATTAGTTGTCTTTGGTCTCTCATACAGCACTCACGCTGCCGGCATCCTTAGTTTGGGACATGGGGCTTTTTATGGCATTGGTGCCTACACCGCTGCGTTACTGACCATTCATTTTAATGTTGGCTTCTTTACAGCGACAGTGTTGGCCGGACTTGCTGCATTATTAGCAAGTAGCTTTATTGGGTTTTGCTCCCTAAGACTGAAGGAGGATTATCTTGCAATTGCTACTCTCGCCTTTTTAGAAGTGACCCGGCAATTGCTTTACAACTGGAGTAGTGTCACAAATGGAGCCTATGGTTTGGCAGGTATTCCACCGGCCCAGCTATTCGGCTTTGAAGCGCGACAACCAGTAAGTTTCTTACCCATCTCAATCATCCTGTCATTATTCGGCATCGTCATCATAACTAGGATTAGCAGAACGCCTCTGGGCTTCAGTATTCTCGCGTCCACTGACGATCCAATAGCGTTGCAAACTTTCGGGAAACGCCCAACCGTTCTTAAACTTGGGGTTCTTTCAATTTCAGCTTTCTTAGCGGGAGTAGCAGGGTCTCAATATGCTTTTTATGTAAATTATGTCCATCCGAATGATTTTGGATTAAGCACCTCCATAATGTTCTTGGCGATTGCAATGATCGCTACCGCGAGAAGACCCATTGCCGGCTGCTTTGTGGGTTTGTTGCTTTTCTTCGTAACTTCTGAACTACTCAGGCTGCTGAATTTTCCTGCCGAAGTAAAAGGTAACTTGATTCAAATTCTAACCGCGTTAACTATATTTCTGGTCGTCTTGTTTCGTGAGAGGCATGCAAAAAAATGACGAGCGTGCGGCCGCTGTTAAAAGTATCTGGTATTAGCAAATCATACGGCGGACGGAATGTGCTATGTGACGTCTCATTGGAAGTTCTGCCTTCAACCGTAGTATGTCTGACAGGAACTAATGGGTCGGGGAAGACAACTCTACTTGACATCATCTGTGGCTTCATACGCTCAGATATTGGAAGTATAAAGCTCCGCGAAACCGAAATATCCCACTACCGTCCTTGGCAGATCGCACGCTTGGGAATTGCTCGTACGTTTCAAGAAACGAGGCCGTTTAGCAGACTGACCATTCAAGAGAATTTGCTCGTTGCATCACCAATGAAGGATGCGAACTCGTTCTTCCGAATATTCTTCCGGCCCAAGCTTGCCGCCGACGAATTGCGGAGCGCGCGACATAGGGTCGACAAGATCGGTACGGAACTATTCAAAGGAAATACGAATGTACGCTCCGCGGACTTATCGTTTGGCCAACGAAGATTGTTGGAGATTGCTCGTGTGGTGTGCTCAAACGCTTCGCTTATTTTATTCGATGAGCCTGTAAGCGCTCTTAGTTCGGAGAGTCGAAAACAGGTAGTGCAGATTATTCGAACACTCGTTTCTGACGGAGCTTCAGTGCTTTTTGTTGAGCATGACCAAAACGTGATCCAAGAACTTGCCGATCGCGTATATAAACTTCACGCAGGGAAGATTGTCTGAATTCTAAGAATCAAAGTCCGCCAGCGTCTTGCTACCGAAGCTGAATTAACGTGCTTATCTCGATAAAAGATCTCTCCGCGCGTTACGACCGCACAGATGTGTTTAGAAATATCAGTTTGGATTTGAGCGAGACTGAGACAATTTTAATTACGGGACCAAATGGTTGCGGGAAAAGCACTCTTCTGAAAGCCATCTTGGGACTGGTTCCGCATACTGAAGGAAGCATTCTCTTCAAGAATAAAGAAATCTCGCGGTGCAAAACTAACAGCATAGTGAAAATGGGGATAGGCTACGCTCCACAACATCAAGGTCTTTTCTACGGGATGACAGTATTAGAGAACCTTCAATTAGCTGCTGACCGAAATCATGGGACAATCGCTTTTGGTAATAAGCTTGAGACAATTCTTGCTGAGTTCCCCATGCTTGAATCACTCTTGACGGTGAATGCCGGTTTACTCAGCGGAGGAGAGCAAAAGTTGGGTGTCTTGGCTGCGTGTCTATTGGGAGATCCTAAAGTGTTATTTCTTGATGAGCCGCTAATGGGATTATCTCAGCAAGCTGCGCAAATAGTGTTGCAAAAGCTCGAACGCCTCTCAAAAGGGGGTGTACCGATGGTAGTTGTAGAACACAAGGTTACGTCAATTCAAGATCTGTGTAATCGAGTATTTCAAATGGCTTCCGATCATTTATTGCCAATCAGGTGATTCTGACCTTAGCGTCCAGAACTCTGCAAAATACGTGCACAGCATTCAGGGTCTGATGTACATCTTTCCAAGAGTAAACACTCAGCACACGAGTCGGCTTTTCCCAACGCACAGTCGATTAGTTCTTGTCGCACTAAGACCGGTGGGTTCAAGGATGACCTTACCAGCCTGACCACTTGCCATGCATAATCCTCAGTAAAAGAATCTGGATGAAACCACATGCCTTCTTCAAAACAGTTCCAAGGGTGACCGGCGTGTGGTGGCTCGCCGCTATAATCGATACGCCCTATAACTTTATCGCGGCGCGTCATTGCGGAGTTTGGGTGATAGCAATTTGCACTAATACTTACAACCGTAATGGTGCCACGTTCGACCCACTCGCGTACAAAACCCAACGTCTTCTGCGCGACTTCCCAACTCTCACCAATTCCGAAGAGTAGCGAAACTCCCACTCGTATTTCTGCCTTCTCCATTTCACGAAGCGCTGTCAAAATCGTACTTTCGGATGTTGCCTTTCCGATATTTCTGAGCGTGGTTGTGTCGTATTGCTCAAGGCCAAAGTAGCAGTAAGTACATCCGGCCTGTTTCATTACTCTAACAACATCAGGATTGATCGAATCAAACCTGGTGAGACACCCCCACTCGAGCCATAAATGGATCTCTTCAGCTATTATTGATTCGCAGAACTTCCTTACAAAGTCATTGTCCTCATTAAACGTGCTGTCATCAAAAAACACCGCTTCTATATTTTGTGTTTCACGTAGCACTCGGATCTCAGATATGAGTTTTTCGACTGACTTTCCGCTAAAGCTTCCTCTCTCTGTGCAATATACGCAGGCACTTCTACATCCTCGATGGGACATTAGCTGCGCACATTTTTTAATAGTGCCATTTGGTCTTTTGAATACGTCATAATTATAAAGATGCCTCCGCTCCATCAACTCGTAGTGCAGTGTTGGAAGATGGTCCAACTTCACCGGCTCTCCACTCAAGCTCAGTTCGCAGACTTCGGACTTTGTTTTTACGAATATGGCACCTCGTCCTTCAACAGCTCGGAACTCATCGGCTCGATCGAGAAGCGCACGTATTTTTTGAAAATTGGGTACGCCAAGGTGAGTGCTGAGCACTTTAACAATTTGTAATAACGCGTACTCACCATCACCGCTCACGACAACATCGACTAGATCTGGAAATTTTGCGAGCGTGTGTTGAGGCGATTTAGCTCGAAAGGATACCTCGTCTTCGTGCGGACCGCCGAAAACGATTAATGCACGATCCTGACAAACGGCCCTTATGATGGTAGCCATCCTTAGGGCTATGTGGTGTGCTTCCGACGTCTGACTAATTCCAACTATAGCGGGCCTGACGTCGAGCAGTTTCGAGGTTAGCTCTTTTTCTAGCTCATCGTCCGATTGAGGATCGTAGAAGTTGCTCCTGCTTATTTCGGGCATTCGAATCTCGCGTTTTCGAATAGCCTCAATGAGGGGGCCGACCGCGTAATACAAACCAGTCGGTGCCCCTAAGAAGCCCTGCGTATCCGCGGAAGGGCAATTAATAAAAAGTAATGGCGGTTGAGATATGCGCAAGTCTAACCAAGTACCTCTCTCACAAACTCCAAAATCTAGGCTACGAGCGGACTCCGGATGACTTGCTTTACAAGTCATATACCCACGAAAATCGTGATGAAAATGCCCCGCAAAGGCTCAATGACGAGTCTGATGAGACGCTTTGAGGCGGGCCTCAACCCATATGGGATACGCTGTGATTTGACTTTCGCAGTTGGCCTTTACGTTAGCCGTGAGTTCTTAAGCCTCCTGCGTGACTCTCGGAATCAAAGCGCAAGTTAGCAGGCGCAATCACCATTGGCACTCCTAGTCCAGCTACAGCCTGAAGTCTGATTCGCATCTCCAAGGTACTCTTCAATAAATTACAAACTGGTCTTTGTCAATGCCCAAGACGGGCTTAAACGGCGACGCCGGATAATTTGTGACGAGCCTCTGCTGCCCTGCTTACTTTTAATGGATCTGTATAACTCGTTTAAGTCTCCAAGGAAGAGTTTTGGCCCGACAGTCTTTCTGGTGAGCGCGATCCGTTTCAGTGATGCAACGCATTATCTTCGTTGCAACCCAAAGAGCCGGCGTGATACAATCCACCTCTTTAAAAGTTGGTTGGCGGCATTATGGGACAATGTGTTCGGCGTGTTCGTAAGCGCAACGGTCGTCCTGGTTTGAGATTCTTCATAAATCTTTAATGGACCATGAGTTTTCCATCGCAGATCTGAAAGAGAGAGCCAAAGCGGTTGAAGCTACGTTCTTGGTCCATCCGGGCCTTTATTTAATCGGCAGCCTGGAACGTGGGTTAACGGTCTATAACCAGCAATTACGCGCTCATAACCTGGCCTGGGCTCTTTGGGAGTTGCATAAGCACAACAAAGGTGCGGATATTCGCCGCCTTGCGATCGTGGGTGGCGGAGTTACAGGCCTTACAATAGCAGCATGTTTTCTTTCTCTCTTTGAGAATGTCTCGATCACACTTTTCGAAAAATTGTGGGATTTGTGTCCTCTTCAGCAGGGTTCCGACAATCGATGGCTTCATCCTAAAATCTATGAGTGGCCAGCTCCTGGAAGTCGCGCACCCGGAGCATCTCTGCCAGTTCTTAACTGGTCTGAAGGACGTGCTTCTGATGTTGCACGCACGGTTCTGACGGACTTTCGCAAATTCCTTGATGCTTTCGATGGAAATGACGAAAGGCTGACTGTGTTGCTTGGCTCGCGGCACTTACAAATAGAGGCGGCTACCAAAAGCATTGAGTGGATTGCAAACAGGGCCGTGCGCGCCGGGGGGTTCTTTCATATCGGTGCGCCTGAAGGCAACTCCGCGATTTACGACATCGTAGTGTTAACACCTGGGTTTGGTTTGGAAAACCAGTCCAACGACTATCCGACCCATTCTTACTGGCGAAATGAGCAGTTAGGACAACCTCTTCTGGACGGGACTCGCCACAATTTCATCGTTTCCGGTTTCGGAGACGGTGCCCTCATAGATCTTTGCCGACTCACAATAGAACGGTACCGACAAGACACTATACTTTACGAGTTATTTCCAGATAACCTCGACGAAGTCGAAGAAAAGTTTACTGTGGCGTGGATTAAGAAGGGGCCACGTGGGAATGCGTTTGAGTTTTTCAGTGATTTTGCCGAACCTATTATAATCGACAAAGCGAAAGTGGAACTCTCGAAGAGAATTCGAAAAGACACGCGCGTTGTCCTTCACATTAGAGGCAAGAATCGAGAGATAAAAAAGTTTTCAGATATCTTTGGTCCATATAGCTCGTTTCTTAACAGGATGATGACTTTTCTCCTTTTCAAATGCGGAGCATTCTCACTTAGTACGGAAGAATTGGAGTTAGCCGTGAGACGGCACGGTGCTCCTCACGAAAATGTGCTTTGCCGTTATGGTACTGATGCGCTGGGACATTTGCATTCAATGTTTAGCGACATCGATAACATTAAGGATCGTCTGATGGAAATTAAGGCGTGCCAGAAACAAAGACCACAGCGGCTTTGGGCTCCTGGCGCGTTTCCAGATCCTCACAACCGAAAGGATAGTTAACATGGAAAAACTATACGAAAATCCTGAGCCCGTTCCTGCGGCATCTCAGCTGGCGCTTCTACCCTTCGCCGCGGCAATGGAAGGATTTCTACGAAACGATTCTGACATTCCAGGATTACGTTTGACGCTCCACCGGACAATGAGCCGGGAGGGGAATGGCTACTTGCAGCAGGCATGTGCTTATTTGGGTGGAGATGAACCCGAATGGCGTGGAAAGGTAGGTCGACTCTTTCCAGTGACCGAGGGAATAATCGGAGCAGCTTACGACAAAAAAAGGATTTACCGAACCAAGGAATATGCATCAATCGACGAACTGCTTCCCGATTTGCAGGAATCGATGCGTTTGACTGGTGACGATAGAAATCCGGAAGATGTAGCGAATTCTTACCTCGCAATTCCTTTCCTCGGTGCGCACGATCACGTCGTACTTATTTTGTTTGCGGAGTGTAAGTCATTCAATTTTTTTGCAGACAATGATCGGGTGAAGCACCTCGCCGCGATGTGCCAAGGTTTCTGCCGGTTGTTTGATTGGCTTCAGAACCAACCAGTGTCTAATCTGCGTAATTTTCCGTTGATGAAAGGACAACCAATTGCGGAGTCACCTACTGTTTATCCGCTAATTCAGGAGCCGGTTGATTCAATAGATCCACCAAGATTCCGGATGGTTTCCTCTTTTAACTATGAAGCTGCAGCCGCGTAACTTACAAACGACACATGGGCTGATTTCTTGAACCAACTCTTAATTTAAACTCCACGCGCGCTACGCGCGTGGAGAACTCCAAAACGTTGTTCTCAGTCAAATAGGTTTCCCGCTCGGGACTTCTAATTATCGATTCTCGAAAAGCCACGTAGCGAACGCATTTGAAATCGCGCTAGATGTCTGTCTCCGGATGCCTAGTGAAAAGGATTGAAGTCTATTCGAAAGCGCTCAAACGTATCTAAATCTATTTATGAGATCACTCGTTGTTCGCGGTAGATTCCGGCGAATTTGAAGTTCATCGATGAATGTTACGGGTGGTTTTCCCAACTCGCCCACATTGCGCAATTGAGCATCAGGCGAATAACGAGGTGTTAGAGCAGCGGTAATGGCCAGGATCCTAACATCTATTGCACTCCTGCTCACTAGAATGGGTGCTATCACTGCACCAACGCTTGGAACTGACACTGATTCATTCCGCGCAATGGCTGTCTCACCTAGATCGTGACGTTCAAGATCATTGAAGAGTAACTCAGCCGCACGTTCAGCCCTCTCCTGCGTGATGGTTGGCAACTCTCCGGTTAATAAGAAACGACACAGGCTGCCTGCCACACGACGATCGAGTAAATGATGGTCGAATTTATTCTTGTAACTCCGAAGACAACGGTAACACGATGAGTCACAATTCTCAGGACAATCGTTAAGAATGGTTTGTGCCTTCTCTATTAAGCGCAACTCAAGTTCACCGGCCTGACGAACAAAGCCAGCCCCGCCCGGCAATGTATCGTAAAGGTAAATTTCAACTTCCAAACCCTCACTGCCTTTTCCATTCAACGCAGGTCTAAACTCCGCTTGAATTTCTCCCGCTTCAAGATCCAAACTCAAACACGCTGCTTTCGAAAGCGCTTCACATAATGTACGCATCGCGATCTCAGTAGAAAGCAATCCCGGTCGCAAAGAGATCGGAGCATGTGCTCGTAGAGAAATGAGTAGTACATCCGTGATGAAATCTGTTCCGAGAACGATTCCCCTTGCTGTTCCCCCTCCGTGACAACTGCTTTCGCGTTCATCGGGATATGGCTTCTTATGAGAGCCGGCAGCATCTATACTCTGTGTACCGATTGAGGGACTGATCAAACCGCATATCGTGCAATAATTATAACCTTCCTCACGCGGTCCACGATTTGTGACCAGCAAGTGTTGCCTTAAATAGTGACTGCGCACACGCTCGTTCAGCGGCGTCCATAATTTTTCATCCAATGGAGTTGGAGCCGTGAGCTTTGCCCGTGTGGCGTAACTCCTGGCAGGCTGATCGTCAGGTGACGTGTCCTCCGACACAAAAACGGGGTGAGCAAATCCTGGTGGGCGTATCCATTTGCGCTCCTGACTAAACGCACCGAGTTCTCCACATGCCGGACAATCCAAACTTTTCTCTTTTGCACTTTCAGTTCTCTCCGTTGTCTTCGCGTAGTGGCACCTGGGACACTCATAATAAAATCGTCGCAATTCCCATGATTGAAGGAAATCACTTCGCATCGGAGCATAGATCGCACCAGACGTGAAGCGCTTGCTCGCAACCCAAACTTCTTTACCCGGAGCGTATTGGCTAAGAGCTACAGACAGCCCTTGCGATGGCGTGAATCGAAAGGCCGGTCTGTACCGAGTCGAGTTGTGTTGGTCAAATACATAGAACGTAGCTACATCAGTAGGGAAGGCATAACGTGGAAGCACACCCTTATATAGCAAACGATCAAGCAGAGTCTCGCCAAACGTTTCGGCGCGTGGAACTTCCTCTCCCTCTTCAGCTTGAACCTCGACAATCTCAACCCTGTCTGTCGCATTTTTCTGAGAGGAGTCTCCGATAGCCTCACTGACCAGTCTCGTTGTTTCATTAACTAGACCGTCGATTAACTTATTCCTGTCAGATGCCGACAATTGAACCGGCAACCAATTCTCCAGATCTTCCTTTAATGTCGCTCTTTCATCTTCCAACCAAGACTCAAAATCACTTAGGTTGAGTGGAGATTCGGAATTCTTGAACTGAACAACAGTTCCCAACACTTCAAACAAATGTGGTTGCACCTCAGGCCGTATGTCGGGCAATCGTGCCTGATGATATCTTTGCAGCAAATACGCTGTGAGATGGCGGCGCGTAATGTCGTAATTATTCAACGTCAATTTAGGATCGAGCACGGGACCTCTAATCATTTCATCAGCATTCGTAAAATAATGTTCATCATGACTATCTGCACTGCCCATTGCGACTACTGTTGCGACGGCGTTTCCGCGTCTGCCAGCCCGTCCCGCTCGCTGTTGATAGTTCGCTCGACCTGGAGGCATATTACGGAGAGCAACACCCGATAGTGTGCCAATATCAATACCAACCTCCATCGTTGTCGTGCAGGAGAGAACATCGATAGCTGCACGTTCACGATTGTCGTCACCGCGACCGAGATCGACATCTTGAAAAAGAAGTTCGTTCTCCTCAGCTTTCGAAAAGATGTCCTTTTCTTGGGCCATATTCAGTTGGGCCGTGTGTTCCGCAGCAATCATTGCAAGTGGTGTAACATTCGAACCAAGTGCTTCTTCGGTGCTCGCGCGGTAATAACCTTTTCGGGCTCTAAACACGACATCTTGTAGTGGGTCAATTAAGCGCAGTCGCGGTTTAGCACAATTCACACAGGTGTTGCGGCTTGGGAAAGGTCGTTGAGTTGTACGACAGAGCATGCAGTATGCCCAATCGCCTTCCATCAAGAGTGTCAACCTACTCCCGAGCAATCGATGCTTTGAGGCTACGGGTTCGCATAGCAGATTTTGAAGTTGGGGAAGCCACTCCTTCTTAAAAACTGAACGCGCCTGTTTATCTGGAAGCATTTGCTCTATAGTGCTGAAGCTGCCGGTGTGCGATCGAACTTCTCGGGTCGCCCAGTCCGGTAACATCTGACTCAGCCAAAAACCCTGTTTGCGCCACGCTCGAATCCAACATCTCGCGAGTGCAAGTTTTTCATCTAAAGTGCTTGCGAATCCTGGGATGTCAGGCAGCGCTGCGATATCTGGAGTAACTGACGAAGCTTCTTTGATAGTTGCAAGAGCGAGTGATTCAAAGCCGTAGTACTGATGAGTGATGACATTCAACATTCCTCTCAGAAGAGATTCGGGTGGGCGAGCCTTCTGACCTTCAATTAACAGCGTCAGGAGATCGGATTCGCGCGTGAGGGCGCCTTTGGCGACTCTATCATTGACCACGCGCTCGAGATTAAAACTCTCATGCTCTTTCAATTCCGGACGAAGTCGAATTCCAAACTTATTAGCCGCAATTAAGACCGCCAAGAAGACATCATCCAGGGAGAGAAGAGATTGCAATGAAGGAACTGCCTGCAAATACTTGTAGCCAGCAATAATTAATGGCCGCAACACGTCCTGCGTCGAATAAGTTTGAAGATTGGGCGCCAACCTTGCGGCCATTTGACGAGAATCCGCAAACAGCAGCACCTTCCGGCCTCTAAGCGGCGCGAAGGGAGTGAACGGAACGCCAAGGCTAGGGGGTTGGACCTGTAGTTGCTTTGCGATTAGCGCACGGAAAGGTTCATCACCTTTGGTTTGATGATCTTGTACTGTCGTGCGATTGAAGGAAGCAGTTTGTAAACAGACGCCGCAGGGTTTGAACTCGCCCAGTTTTCCATCGACATTTGCCTTGCCATCTTCGTCATCTACGAAATCCCGAGTTCGATCCTTTTTCAGATAAACTGTTCGAATTCGGTTTCCGAGGCGATCCATTTTGAGTCGACCTGTGTTGAGATCGAGGTCAGCGGGTTCCACTCCAGTTCGATCTGTTGGCTCCTCCAACAAAAGATCCAGTGGGTCTAATTCACTCATGTAATCCCCGGCAGACGTTAGAAAAGATCCCCCAGGTTCACTCCATAGAAAATCGGGTTCACGTAGATCATCGGTGTATCCCCTGACGTAAGCAGCTCCACAATTGCGGCACGTATAGAGTTCTAGAACGCGGGCGCCGCAGAAATCACATCTCTCCCGCGGCTGACCATATAACTTCCCAGTCGGTCCTCCTTTTTCGTCGTTCAGCAATCCACTGCATTCATTGTCTAGACATACCCAAAGTCCGGGTAGCCCGCGATGGAATGAATGTATGCGGCATGGAAGTAGTCCAGGTTCTGACGGAGTTCGACGCGCAACGCTGCCAAGTGCCATTAAAGTTGTCACTGCCGTTTCGGCTACTCCGCCTTTGACGCCGGAGAAAATGCGTTCGCCAAGCTCATGCACTGGAATCGCTTGTCGCATCGTGAGGTTGACGAGAAGACTCATAGGAGGAAAATCTTTGAGAGCCTCATAAAGTGCAGTGGTCACGTCTTCTCGGCGATTGATAGCCCTAAAAGTCAGGAATGAATCAAGTGCCTGTAGCTGCTCGTCAGGAGTTTGAGCGTTATAAAACTTTGTTAGGTCCACTCCGTTCAGCGCTTCAGCATCTATTTGAGTTCCTACAGCTTCTGGTTCTCGCAGTTGCAGGTCGCCGCGCACGGTGACAAAGTCCATCTCGGCCTTTCCACTGAGTTCCGCACCAAATGCGCGAGCAATTTCCTCATCTTTGAAGCTGGCACTCGTGCAGATGACTTGCAATCGTTCCGGTGATAATTCAAGGCGGGATCTGAGACGACGAATCAGAAGTGCGACCTCGGCGCCTGCAGCTCCACGATAAAGGTGGGCTTCGTCAATTACGAGTAAAAAGCGCTCTTCGGGGTTCTGATCCAACCATAACCGCGTTAAGTCGAATACGGGTCGTTCCAGCGGGCGCATCAACATATACTCAAGCATTGAGTAGTTGGTAACGAGTATGTCCGGCGGTGCTTCATGGACTTCATGGCGGGTCAATAATTCAGGATCTTCGGGTAGTGTCACGCATCTCTTAAACGCTCCGGAATTACGTTCCTGCCACCCTGTTCCTTTCCGTCCATACCATTTGATTAAGTCTGGTTTCGCGGGGAACTTGCCACGTTCGCGCAGCTTATTTACCAAGAGCTTTGCAGCCTCTTGCTGTGGGCTCGGTGGACCTGCCGCTTCGATTAACTTAGCTACGTAATAGTCACCAATCGGCTTTAAGCGAGCCTGATCCTTCTTGGCATCCCTCACGCCTGGATAAAGTGTGCGACTCGTATATCGTGCGAACCGAGCGGGTCTCCCCGCGGTTTTCATGAACCAATCTACAATTCGCTTATCACCAAACAGTAAACGTAATCGGCCCAATTGATCATTCACGAGCGCATTCATTGGATAGAGCACCAAAGCCCGTACAGCAGGGAAGTTCTTATAACTCTCTGGTCTATGACGCGCCTCCATCGCCAATTTCCCGAGAATTGGAAGCAAGAAACACTCTGTCTTGCCAGAGCCCGTTCCGGTCATCACAACGAGACTACGATCCTTGACAAGAGATGCTTCTACTGCGGCCGCTTGATGTTCATACGGCGGATCATAGATCAGCACTTTCTCCTGTTCTCCAGCGGTAGACACTGAGTGGAATACATCGAGGACTGCTTCATCGAGACCCTCAATCTTTGCGAAAGTCGATTTAGCTCTATAGCGCGGCGTACTCTCCAAATATGGTTGCTGATGAATAACTCCAACAGAATCAAGCAGACGCTTGCGCTGGCGGATCAGTCGTTCGTCACCTATGTGGTACGTCGCCTCGATGTAATCACTGAGGGCTGTATGTAGTTGCTGAATTGTACTTCCGATATTTGATGAGATTGCTGTTGCTGACACGTTCACCTCGCTTGCGTAAAGACTTGCCTCAGCCAAAGCTCCTGCTGCATAAATTTGATCTCTTGAGGTATCTCTTCTGAACGAAACCTGTAACCAAACAGTCCAGTTGTTTTATTGACCGGTTCCCCTAAAATGGCCCACCGCCTCAATGCAAAGATTGGAAGGGGTGAGAAGAACTCGAGGACCCCGAAGTCTTCTTCTTCCGTGACGGTAAAGGATTGAGGTAGGCCTCGCTCGGCATCAATAGCTAATTGAAGCCGCCATGCTTCATCGCAACCTCTGGAACCGTTTTCGATTGGAAGGTTGAGTAGCTTGTTCGCCCGGCCCTCCATCAACTCAACGTAACACCAGAGATCATTTCCATAAGGTTGTGGACGCCGAGCAATGAATCGGCCAGATTGATTCTTTACCTGCTCCCATCGCCGGCGATAATTAGACACGGATTTTTCGGAATTCAAAATCGACAGGCCTTCTATTACTCCCTCCGCAAGTTGCAGTTTACTGCCGATGCGCTTCAGATATTCGCCACTAGACTCCGGACGTGGCTTTCGAAGCCATACCTCCATCGAGAGTTCCGAAAGACCCAACTGCTTCAATTCCGTTTGAAGATCCTCGTTGTTCTCGGGAATCAATTGTCGGAGATGGCCTATGTACTCAATCCGTTCCGCTAACCTCTGAGGTAAGGCGGAATTATGATCAGGCGCAATGCCAATGAGAAAGATGGTTTTGCTTTCCCGTGAAATGAAGCTGGGCGGTGCGGCATAAAGCAACGAACTTCGATCAGAAGATTCCATCACGCCGACTTCAAACTCCTCGAGCAGGTCGCCACAACCTATCAAAGATTCCAAAATGGTCTCGACGGCCTCGTACAATTGCTCACCATTGGTTGGCTCTAGGAGTTCCAACGACTTAACAACAGCCTGAATAAGTGTTCGGTGTGGGCACGGACAAAGGAAGCCAGCAGCCCTTCGTAAGGAAGCTGCTATAGCTTCTACCGAAAATAAGTTGAACGCTGCGGCATCGAGCGCTAAGCTCCGCACCCCGCACGTATTTAATTCTTTTACTGTCAAAATCTTCATATCCAGTCCCAGCCTGCGTACAGAGAACCATCTTGGTTGCGATCAGATTTTTGCAACTCATAGCTGCTTGTCAGGACGATGAAGCGAGCTGCGCGGGCGAGCAGAGGGTTATCCAGCAGAGACTGCAATCCGGGAATACACCAATTGTGTGCCCAGTAACGTAGTGACTCGGGGGCACTGGCTAACCGTAATGCAAACTCAGCTTGCCATCGTGCGCCCTTTGCAATCACAGCGCCGACTCTTCGCGTTTCTGCCGTAGCGTTTAGAGGCTTAATAAACTTCCCAAGAATTTGCCTGAGGTTCTCAGCATGTTCCTTCGGAGTCCATTTAGTCACTGTGGATTGGCGCACGAGACTATCGGCAACACTACTTGATTGAATAACTTTGCTAAAGTTACTTACGGCATTTACCCGATGAGCATGGTCCATGTAAGAGCGTTCCGCAGCTATCCAAGTTGGTCCACAGATCACACCAAAAATATGCGTGACAATCGCCTGTAATACGCGCTGTCTTGCGAGAAGCGCCACCAGGTTCCCGATGGTGCGAGCTTCTGACCACATCCGTAAAAGCGTAAGTGCTTCCTGTAGGCCTTTTGTGCTTCGCTGGGTATTACGAAATTTAGGTTCGATAACAAGCCTCTTCATATCAGCGAATGAACTCATACGTTCATCAATCTTATGCGGAAAGATAATGCTGCAGTGACTGTCGCCTCCCTGGGCAAAATACAAGCCCCCACTTGACGGAATCTCATAATCCTGCCTGGTCAGGTCAAATGAGATCGGTACGGGCTGGTCTGGTGAATGAAATTCGTAATGAGTTATTGCAGGCTTCTTGTTTGATCCCGAATCGTCTGAAAGAGCCAACCGATAAGCGTTGTTCTGGCGTGTGACCACCCACCTCAGCGGCGTAAACTCTCGCTCGCACACATATGAGATCGTGCCCAATTCTCCTGCGTCAATGTCAAGCCTGCATGAAACTGCTGAATCGGATGCGGACTGGAACCCTGGGTTGTATGTCAGCTTAGCAAGGTAAGCTCGCCCTGAATTCAGCTTGAGAGGCAGATGCGATTCGGGTAGGCTAAATGGACCACCCACACGGTCCATGCGATTTTTGCCGAAGAACATAGCCGCGGCCCGTACTGGATGTCCAATTGGGCCATGCAGTTCCACACCAACTACACCACGCATCAACTGTTCAAGTGTTGGTTGCGGCGGATCAATTGTGGCGATTAAGGCGCCTTGTTCGTAAATAGCGGACTTCCAAGCGCGCGGCTCGCGAATCTTGAAGCGTAACTCACCGAGTTCTTCAAGTTCGTCGTTCATAGATTCTCGTACCGAAACACTCAATGCATATTCTCCCTTTTCAAGCTGCGGGAGTTGCACGAATACTGTCTGTTCAGCGTCGTTAGGTTGAAACTGGAGCGTAGTCTCCTCTTCATCATCTAGTTCTAACTGCAGTTCGACAATCGAATGATCGGAATGGATCCCGACACATACTTCATCAGTAGTTAGCCATTCCGCGTCACTTTCTTCATCCCATTTTGCAGCCGTAATCCCTACGGGAAAAACACTGATTTCACGCGCGACTTCGACACCTAGACGTTCGATTGCGATGCGAGAATCTGAGGAAATATCTTGGGGCACGCAGAGTCGGACACCATTCAAACCTTCGCAGGAAACGCTGATGGATGAGGTAAACGCATTAGATCTGATGGGGCCGACCGTGCTTAACAGTACGTATTCACGACCCGGTCGCACTATGTTTCCTTGCATCCGGTGCGCTCGTCCGTCACTTGCGATACGACACAAGATCATTGAACCCGCATGCAACGAGAAAGTGCGACTCAACAATCGGATTAGATCATCAGGCGCATGATCATCTTCGAATTTCAGCAACTGCTTTTCGGGAGTGGGATACGACCGTAAGTGAACAGGAGTGGTTCCGAACAACAGCGTACCCCTTGGAAGCATTCCGCGAGCACCATTGATCTCAATACGCGTCCGTCCCAAGAATTGACGCCAACTCGGATGCTTTACCAGGAGAACATCAAAATCTGGAATTTCGAGATATACATCCCACGAATATGAGCCGGTACGTCTTAGGAGCAACGAGGGCTGAATATCTGGATCGTCTTGAGATGGAATGCGCCTCGCGCCTGGTCCAACCCCTCTCACACTGTGTTGCCGGGAAAAACCTTTCAACCGTGTTATGTGCGCACGACGACGGGCATCGTGTATTTGATCAAGCGCGACTTCTTCTAAGTCACCTACAATCCTCGACAATGTGGAGGAAAGCAAGACTTCGCTTGTTTGATCTTCCTCATTGCCCAACAGAGCTTGAGTCATTAGACCTACTACTTCAACGTCTTGAACGAACTGTTGAAAACGTCTTGATTGCGGGAAACTGTATGACCGGACCAATTGTCCTAGGAGCTTTGGATCTTGTAAGTTCTCAATTGTAAAGAGATGTTGAATAGAGGCAAGAACCTCGGCCAATTGGCTCTGGAGATCTCTCGGTAAGATCGCGTGAGTTATCGGGTGACAAATAATGGTAAAGTGTTCAGCCCATGATCCGGACGGGATAACTCCCCCATAGTCATTCTCAAACTTCTTAAATTTCGAACGAATCCAATCCCTGCTTCCTCGTTCTCTCCAGCCTACAGTTTCGGCCTCAAAGGTTTGCCAATATTCTAGACCTACATATCTGTATCCCAGTTCGGCAGAGTAGACGATCCAAGGAAGCCAGCTGTTTTCAGTGGGCGTGTATTTTTGAATATAAGCTCGAACGTCGCGTTCCAGCTCAGACAGTTCTGGCTGTGCGAGCCCATGCTCTAGAGCGAAAATGGGAGTACTGCTATTCGCTCGCCGAGACTGATGCAACGCCTGAAAATTAGAGCTTAACCTTTGATGCCACCCTATGAGGCTCATGTATCTGAGGAACGCGGACTAAGTCAGCGGGAGGACGGGGATTTTCTTCAAGAAAGAGAGAGTTTAGTCTCTCATCTTTTTTGAAGTTCGATCCTTGGGTACCCGCGACCGGGGAATCTTCGATACTTGATTTGCAGGTCGCCCAGGCTTGCGATTCGCCACGAGTGATACGTCTTTCTTATTGATGACGTACGCTCCTGCGAACTGTCTCGCCGGTAATCGGCCCGCCTTGATCAGTTGCTGAACTCGTCTAGGGCTGATCCCCAAAAGCTCTGCAGCTTGTGCCACAGTGAGTTCCTGCATGAGCAGTTTATACAGAACACGAAAATGTTCGTCAATGCGAATCTGCCATTGACAACTATTCGTTTTTGCGTATAGTTTACGAGCCTCATCTGAGATCCACGTTTAATCTTAAGCGTACGAGGTAGCCTGCCATGCCTAAACGTTCTGCTGCGCACGATGAAGCAGCGCCTGCGCTAATAGTTCCTGAAAACTTTATCCAAGCGACTCGCGATTCAGGATACAAAACACTTGGTTCCGCTTTGGCAGAGCTAATCGACAATGCGTTCGAGGCGCAAGCAACGATCGTTAGCGTTGCAATTGGGACTTTCTCAGAAGCTGAGACTTATGACACTCAAGTTGTTGTTTCAGATAATGGACGCGGCATGGACGGAAATACTCTAGCTCATGCACTCCAGTTTGGCTGGAGTTCAAGATTTAATCAACGCAATGGACACGGACGCTATGGAATGGGTCTACCAAATTCGTCACTGAGTCATGCCGGACGTGTCGAAGTTTACAGCGCTCGCAGTGGAAAGACTCCTGCAAGCGTTTTTCTTGACGTTGACGATGTTGCAAGCGGGCGGAGTGCGGGAATTCTATGTCCCAAGAGCATATCGAGATCAGCCTTTCGAGAACTTAGCCCATTTGGTTTCGGAACAGTCGTCGTTTGGCGAAAATGTGATCGCCTATACGGTCGCCGAATTGGGCCACTTTGTCGCAGACTTCGCACTGAACTCGGTCGGCTATTTCGGTACCAGCTCTGGGCTGGAAAACGAATCACGGTTAATGGTGAAGCTGTTTTACCATTTGACCCGTTATTTGAAAGAGGCAATGGCAATTTAAGAGGCGCTCGAGCATATGGTCCAGAGCTAACCTTTGAGATAACACTACATAGGTCAACCTCGCTTGTATGCGTGCGATTTACCGAACTCCCGATTGAGGACTGGCATTCTCTCTCTAATGAGGAAAAAAACAGTGGAGGTATAGCTAAGAACGCTGGTGTTTCAATTGTTCGTGCTGGCCGAGAAATTGACCAAGGATGGTTCTTCATGGGCCGAAAGCGCAAGGAGAACTATGACGATTGGTGGAGATGTGAAATTAGATTTGAACCACAACTCGATGAGTTGTTCGGCGTCACTCATACTAAGCAAGAGATACACCCGACTGAAGGGTTGCTTGAACTGCTTGTTCCAGACATGGAGAGAATAGCTCGCGAACTAAATGCACGCGCACGGAAGGCCTTTGTAACTGTGAAAAGGCGGACAATTCGCCGCGATTCGGAAAAGATAGCCGAACGTCATGACAACTTAATTGAACCCCCACGATTGAGCAGGTTAGATCGTGTATTATCTCGCCCGTTAACACGTCGACGCGGACGAATTCCAGGGCTGGAATACCGCCTAAAACTTGAGAGACTAGACAGTGATTGTTTGTATCAACCTCAACTGAATGACTCTGGGTTGACCGTGTTACTGAACGAAGCCCATCCGTTTATCAGGCGAATCCATTCAGAGGAAAATGGCACGCTTGATGTGAATATCGAATTGATGATTCTGGCGGCAGCAAGAGCCGAAGTTACTTTAGCCAACCACAAGCAGACAAGAGCGTGGAGAGAACAATTTCGTCAGTCCTGGAGCAATATCCTCACGACGTATCTCACCTAGACGGACGCGTCGTCAAGTTAACACCGCTTCTCGATCAGGAAGTGGCTTTCCGCGATTTTTGTCGCCTGCTTTCCAAGCACATCAAAGGCTCGAATGAATCAAGCAGGCGCACTGCGATCGAGAAAGTGCGCGATCTAATCGGTAAACAGGGAAACGGGAAGTCCGACATCGCTTTAAAATTCGCGTGCAGCGTTGTTACTGATGTAGTCGCCCATGGATGGGGACTCTCAATTTCGAGATCTGGTATTCAAGTGGAAAGCCCCACTTTAAATGGCATCTCGCGTGAAGAAGTAAAGCGCAGAATTCGAGAGGGCCACCTTCTCGAACGAGACGCTCAACTGCGCGAACCAAACGTTCGCGAGTTCATTGATCGAATGCAAAGACGACGTCTATGGAATGGACAATGGATATCTATATTGTCGTTGATGCGTGATGGTAGAGAACTCGCGGACAAGCTGCAGGTCGCAACTCAAGCACCGCAGGAGAATCGGCTTAAACTACTTCGTTCAGCAATTGATCCATACCTGCAATTGGTTGAACCCGGTGCGGTTTGCGAGTTCACCGGAATTAGGTTGGTAGATATTTGGCGTTATTTTCGACATACCTGGGTCAGCACATACAAATCACTTCCGGGTCGTTCGATGATGATTCTCATTAGAGACGCAGCAGCCCCTTTTCACCCAGTAGTCGGAATTGCGTCCCTAGGTAGTTCTATGGTTCAGCAGACGATTCGTGATGAGTGGATTGGATGGGATTCTGAGCAATTTATAGAAAGTTTAAGTGCTAACCCTACACACCGCATGGCTCGCTGGCTTGAGCGCTCGTTGAAACAACTACTTGAACAAATCTATGTGGCCGATTTCTTACGCGAACGTCTGATTACACGAAGTGAAATAAACAGGCCGACTGACGCTGTGATTGCAAGGCTATCACAGCTAGCTAAAAAAGAGTCAGAGGAGCACAGAAGGTTTCCTGATGCCGCCGATCATAAGAGCCGAACCAACAAGAACTCAAATAAGAGCAATTGGCTTAGTCAGGCTTCTACACCTTTATTTCGTTCGAAGCGAGCAAAAGCGCTAGCACTGCTGTTGCGAATACGAATGAACTTTCAAAAAGCTGGGCTACAGAAAACGTCCGCCCAGGATCTTAAGAGCGCTTTACAAACCACCGCCGGCCGGAGTGCTGTTCGTCAACTTGTACGACTCGTCAAGGCGCAACATGTGGGTGTCGATATGATGGACATTGTCGTTTGCGGTGCCATCGCTCCTTACAATCTATTGCTTGGTGGCAAGCTCGTTTGCTC
>Ga0068864_100000718_pt1 | contig 27720 bp, 74 predicted proteins | sample KBSSwiS72_FD_66586 | JGI IMG/M metagenome (GOLD analysis project Ga0068864, IMG submission 66586) | Switchgrass rhizosphere microbial communities from Kellogg Biological Station, Michigan, USA - KBS Switchgrass S7-2 | ecosystem: Host-associated > Plants > Roots > Rhizosphere > Soil ...
GCTCCAGCTGGCGCACAAGCTGCGACCGCTGATGGAGAAGGAGAAGACAGTAGACGCGTACCAGCTCGAGATGGATCTCCTGCCGGTGGTCCACGCCATGCGCAGGCGCGGCATTCGCGTGGATCTCGAGGCCGCCGAGCAGGTGAAGGCGCACTGCATCGAGACGTCCAGGGAGACATTCAGGGACATCAGCTCCAAGCTCGGTCACGGCGTGGACATCGACGACCTGCGGTCCAACGGCTGGATGACCGACGTGTTCACCAAGCTGAAGATCAAGTTCCCGCGCGACGGCGCTGGTCGCGGCAGCTTCGAGAAGAAGTGGATGAAGGACTCGCCGCACTGGCTTCCGCCCATGCTGGTCAAGGCGAAGGAGTATCACGAGGCCGCGCACAAGTTCGTCCAGTCGTACATCGTCGACTACGCCCACCTCGGCAGGCTGCACGCCTCCATCAACCAGTTCAAGTCCGAGGAGGGCGGCACTCGCACGTATCGCTTCAGCTACTCCGACCCCCCGCTGCAGCAGATGCCGCATCGGAACGAGGAGCTAGCGACCCTCATCCGGGGGTTATTCCTGCCGGAGGAGGGCGAGGTGTGGATGTCGGCGGACTACTCTCAGCAGGAGTACCGGCTGATAGTGCACTTCGCGGTTCGCAACAAGCTGAAGAAGGCGCTGGAGGCCGCGACTCGCTACCGAACAGACCCGCGCACCGACTTTCACAGCATGGTCGCGGACATGACGGGTCTGCCGCGCAAGCCGGCGAAGGACACGAACTTCGCGAAGTCGTACGGCGCTGGCGTGAAGAAGTTCGCCTCCATGATCAACAAGAGCATGGAGGAGGCCGAGAAGATAATGACGCAGTACGACGAGCAGATGCCGTTCGTCAAGCAGCTCAACACTCTGTGTCAGGAGAAGGCTAGTCGCACCGGGTTCATACGGCTGATAGACGGTGCCCGAATTCACTTCGACATGTGGGAGCCGACTTGGCTCTCCGAGGACGAGCGACGCAGAGGTTGGGGCAGCGGCGGCCAGATCAAGATGGGCTACTGCCGGATCGAGGAGGCTCGCGAGCGGGTGAGGGACAAGGATCATCCGTGGTACGGCAAGAGACTGCGGCGGGCCGAGTGCCGAAAGGCCATGAACGGTCTCATTCAGGGCAGCGCGGCGCGGCAGACCAAGATGGCCATGCGAGCGTGCCACGACGCTGGCCACGTGCCGCTCATCCAGATGCACGACGAGCTCGGCTTCAGTCAGGCCAGCGAGAAGACAGGGAACGAGATAACGCAGATCATGCGCGAGATAGTTCCTCTCGAGGTTCCCATGATGGTGGACGCCGAGTACGGCCGGACGTGGGGAACCGCGACCGGCACGTGGGCTGACCTTCCAAAATAGCGACGAAAAATTAACGTCTCATTAACCCCTAGGAACCAGTCTATGAATAGGTATAAAAGCCTAAGAATATCGCTTGGCCTACCCCTAGGGGTAGGCTATTATGAGGGTGCTGGTTAGCAAGCGGTGGCCTCCAACCCCATCCCCTAACTGGCACCGGCGAAAAGAGTCAAGTCCCGCCAATTCCCCTCCCCCACAGCGGCTTCGGTCCCGGGGCGAAAAGGGCAAAAACAGGGAAGACTCCTTACGGTAGCGAGCGCCCTTCAGCGGCCGAAAAAAGCTACCGTGGTTTAGGACACCGCGAATACAACGGGGCGGACCCGTTGCTGCTGCTGGCCAGCAAAATTTTTTGGCAGAATTTTGAACCGGCAGGAAACTCGTAGACGAACACCAGAACGCAGACCGAGGGTCGTCGTCGCAGGGCGGAAGTATCCAGCCCACGAGCCAAGAACATTAGAAGCGCAGAGGATCCCTGCAGGATCCAGAGAAGGCGCTCACGCAGAAACCGAAATCCGCATCTCACACCAGATGACCACCGCATCCGCAGTAGCGAGATGAGTGGCGGCACGAGCGGAGGAAGGCGAGGAGAGCAACGACAAAGAGATTGCAGCGGGCGGAGGCGAGAGCCTCCGCCTTCTGCGTTAGTCAATTTTCAGGTGATCACACATTATACATGCACAAGCAAACGGAGAACCACCATGCGAAAAGCAAATCACTTCCAGCGCGACGGTCGCGGCGTGTTCAAGTGCGCGACCTGCGACCGCAGCACGCGCATCACTCACCAGGACCGCTCGTCGCCGCTGTGCTACGAGTGCTACGAGTGCGCCGGATGCGAGAACGAGGTGCAGGACGGCGGAGATCTGGCGACGGTGCAGAAGTCCGTCTCCGGCTACGTCGCCGAGATCGAGAAGCGCGGCGGCAACATGAAGAAGTTCTACGAGAACTTCGGCGTGCTGTTCCCGAACGGTCCTGTCGCAGCCGCGCCAGCGCCGAAGAAGCAGAAGAAGGGCAAGACGAAGCGCGTTCGTCTGTCGCCGTCGCAGATGGTGCTGCTGGAGGAGATCATCCAGACGCGCCCTCCGCACTGCAACATCGAGGACTACAAGACGCTGAAGAGCTTAATCGAGAACGCCAAGATCATGGCCGTTCGCATCTAACAGAAGGAGAAGCTACATGACTACCAAGGACGTGAGCCCGTCGTTCAAGACAGTCGACGAGGCCCATCGCTGGGCGATGGTGCACGGCCGAGACAACTGCCGACCGTGCGACGAGTGGAAGATAATCGTGGTAGACGAGGCCTACAAGGTAGGCGTCTTCTACCGTTCCGGTCAACTAATCTGCTACGCAGAATAAGGAGAAGCACAATGTATCTCATTCGCTCAATGTCGACCACCGACTACGCTCCGCAGTGGGGTCAGTATCCAGTGCCGTATCACATCTACCTGCTGGCCGAGGGCCATCGCGGCCGAGCCTACTGGAGCCGCTGCGACCGCTTCCAGCGGTTCGCCACGCCGCAGGAGGCGGAGGCCTACGGCAAGAAGACACTGTCCAGCGATAACTTCCAGATCGTGCCCGAGAAGGACGGCGACATGCCGACATACTGGGAGCTGCAGGACATGAACCGTCCGCACTGGCAGACGTACATGGGCCGCGACCACGATGGTCGCGAGCGCACAGAGGAAGAGGCGAAGAAGTCCTGCGCGTTCTGCGTGGACTACGAGGAGCGCCGCAAGCAGATGAAGGTGGAGGGACTGATATGACGCGCCGTCGACACTACACTCAGGAGCAGCTCAACGAGCTGGCGCTGCAGAGTCAGCACCCGAAGCAGGCTGCAGCGGCGCGACAGTACCTCGACGCGCACTGGAACGTCTACCGGACAGAGACCCGCGAGGGCTGCACGGTGCTGATGTTTCAGCGAGGCGAGATGTTCGGCGTGATGCTGCCGAACGGCCGGTTCATCCGGCCTCTCGTCGGCAAGAAGACGGTGAGCTACGACTGGCGCGACGTTCGCGCCGCAGCGACACTCTAGTTCAACACAGACACCCTAGGAGGGTAAGATGCCTAGCATGACGTACTGCATGTTTGAGAACACCAGCCGCGAGATGCACCAGTGCATCAGCGAGATGCGAGAGGCGATGGACGAGGGTCGCGTGATCAAGTTCATCAAGAACATGAGCAAGGACGAGAAGCGCTCCTTCGACAACATGATCGACAACTGCAGACAGATGATGGAGGTCATCGAGGAGCTGACCGAGGAGCAGGCAGACGAAGTCGCCATCGAGGCAGCACTAGAGCTGAGGAGCCGATCATGAGAGACCAGAAGAAGTGGGACGATCACTTGGTGAAGCTGGCTCAGGACAGCGGTCTAGAGTGGATCGACGTCCTGATCAAGCGTCACGAGGAGGGCGTCGAGGAGCTGAAGAGGCAGCGCGAGAGATATCTCGAGGCCTGCGCAGGCAGCGACGCGCGAAACTCGCCTGTGACGATCCTGAGCTGGACCGTCAACACCGTCATGAACGTTCAGCGCAATCTGCGCCTGGACATGGTCGCCAATCACTCGGCAGCAATCACGCTAGCCAAAGCACAGAGGAGCCTACGCAAATGAGAACACTCGAGACAGTCGCCCCCGGCCTCGGCTTCTTCGTGTCGGCGCTGATCATACTCACCTTCATCTTCAACTCTTACCTCTAGGAGCATCCGACATGCACACCGTGCGACGCATCGGCAACAAGTGGTTCGTTCATCTCGTGGAGCCGGGGGCGGAACCCGGCTACCGCGCGACGCGCGAGACCATCGCCACGTTCAGCAGACCGTGGGACGCGTACAGCTTCTGCAGCTACCTGAACGGCGGCGAGGCACCCTCCATGACTCACGAGGGTCGCGAGGAGCTTGCGAGCAAGAACGTTCTGTTCACCGACGAAGATCTGGAGGACTGACCATGCCGACACTCTACTGCCCGAACCAAGCCGCGTTCAGCAAGGGCTGGACGCTGGTGAACGTCTGTCACTTCGGCGCCAGCCTAGCCACGCCACCGGGGGCTGTGACTCTGTGCCGCACTGAGCGCGGCGAGTACGTCACGCACTGGTTCAACAAGGAGGACGGCGGCTTTCACACCGGCCACTACTACACCGACCCGGAGCTGGCCCACGAGGACTGGATGGAGCGTATCCGTCGTCGCTGAGCCGTGCTATCATTGACACTCAAACCTAGGAGACTACCAACATGACGACTAGTCAAGAGCAGCAGTCACGGCTGGACAAGGTCCTTCGCGTGATCCGCGCCCTGAAGGCCAAGGCCGAGGGCACGAACAACGAAGCGGAGGCCGCAGCGTTCGCGGCCAAGGCCGCGGAGATGATGGCTCAGTACGGACTGGAGGAGGCGCAGCTCAGCGTCGAGGAGCAGAGCGGCATCGAGAAGGACGAGTTCAACGACGGCTGGTCCATCTCGCCCGCTCGCAAGCATCTCGCGTCGGCCGTCTGTCGTCTGTACATGGTGCGCCCGATACTGACCGGGCACAAGAACTGGACGCTGGTCGGTCGGAAGCACAACATCGTCATGTGCCGAGAGATGATGGAGTATCTGGTGAACACGACGCAGCGTCTGTCCAGCCAGTGGAAGCGCGACAACGGCGCGACCGAGGGCCAGCGGACGGACTTCAAGCGCGGCTGCTTCGTTCGGCTGACCGAGCGCATCGGCGAGCTGCGAAGGCAGCAGGAGCAGGCGGCGCAGCCGAAGTTCAACGCGAAGGGAAATCCTGAGAACCTACCCGCGCTCTACCAGCAGGAGAAGTCGCTGGTCGACCGGCAGGTCGCGGTGTTCTTCCCGAACTTGGGCAAGTCGCGTCGCTCCACCGTCCACATGGGGGCAGCGGCGTCGCACGGCTACGCGGCTGGCGGCAGCGTCAGCCTCAACCGGCAGGTCGGCGGTGCCTCGCGCGGAGGCAGCGGCGGGGGGTTCCTTCTGGGAAAGAGGTGAGGCCATGAAGCCAGTTCAGATCAAGGAGACCAGCGTCGCCGAGATGCTGGCGTCTGCGAAGCAGAAGGCTGAGGCGTTCGCGCGCCTCAGCGACGAGGAGAAGGTGGCAGTCCGGCAGAAGCAGGAGGCCATCTTCAAGAAGCTTCACCCGAGCGTCGTCGGACTGAGACTGGAGCCAAAGTCATGAGAAGCAGTTTCTTCAGAAGGCGTGGTGGCTTCAAGTTCAAGAAGCGGAAGCGCCTGACGTGGATCGGCAACTTCTTCAGCTGGAACCCGCTGAAGGCGAACAGCCTCCCGTCGTACGTCAAGCACGAGGAGCCGTTCAACAAGCGAGATCAAGGACGACAGCGTCGCGACGAGCGGCGCTTCAAGATGCAACAGCGCGACACACTCTTGAGGGAGATCTAGCAATGACAGCCACCACCAAGCTGACGGACGCCGACGTCAAGGCCAGCGTGCCGCAGGACATGGGCAAGTCCAAGATGCCCAAGCGACGAGACCTCATGCTGCTGCTGGCGGAGGTCGTGGACAGTCCCACGACTCCCGCCGTGCCGCTCACCACCATCGCCAAGATCAACGCGCTCCTGGGTCGCGTAGGGCGGGCTAAGCCTAAGAAGGTGAAGGAGGCCAGTCGCTCCAGGCGGTGGGCGGACGCGGCCAGCGACGCCGCTGCCGCGCTGGACAGACTGCTTGAAGTGCAGCAGGAGTACAGCGACTGGAAGGATAATCTACCCGAGAACCTGCAGCAGTCGAGTCTCGGCCAGAAGCTGGAGGACGTGTGCGGCATAGACATCGAGAGTGCGAAGCAGGCTGCCGACGAGGCCGAGAGCGCCGACCTCCCAGTCGGCTTCGGGAGGGACTGATCATGAAGAGTAGACTTCTATGGCTATGGTGGGCCGCGACGCAGACGTCGATGTTTCTCAGCGTCATAATCGGCATGGCTAACTTCTGGCTTCTTCACGACGCGGCGACAGGCACCTTCTATCTGTGCCTGTCGCTCGTCCTCAAGTCGGTGGAGAACGACTAGATGGGACAGAGATCAGCTACTCACTGTCCATACGGCCACGAGTTCTCTGTCGAGAACACGTACTGGAAGAAGCGCAAGAGCTACGCCGGACGCAAGCCCGGCGTCTTTCGTCAGTGCAGGATCTGCACTCAGGAGCGAAACAAGCTGTGGGACGTCTACAAGAGGACGTCGCCCAAGTGCAGCTACGCTAGAAGAAGGAGGCGAGATGGGACAGACCTTGAAGTCGTGCGTGGTCCCGATCATGGACATGCACCGTGACGGACTCATAGTGTTCGAGTTCGTGTTCTACGGCGTAGACGCGTCGGCCGTCTGCTCTATACCGATCGGCGCGTACGAAGAGAGCAATCCACCAGATCTCGGCTCGATCATCATCGTAAGAGCCCTCAGGAGAAGGAGACTAGACCCCGACAGATACAGAGCATCAATCTGGGACGTGCGTCCCAACCTCAACTCGTACTCTAGACTACCAGAGACTAGACACTACTACAGACCTAGGAGGGTCACATGAACCAAGCTGCAGCGAAGTCGCGTATCCAGGAGCTCGAAGAAGAGAACGCCCGTCTCAAGGCGCAGAAGTCCGGCGGACAGCCGCTCAGGCTGAAGGTCAGCGGCAAGGGTGGCGTCAGTCTGTACGGACTGGGACGCTTCCCCACCACTCTCTACGTGGAGCAGTGGGAGAAGCTGCTGACCATGACTGACGAGATCAGGCAGTTCCTGGTCGACCACGCCGAAGAGCTCAAACGCAAGGACTAGATCATGAGCATAGTCGATCGAGCCAAGAAGTGGACTGAGCTGGGAAACGGATGTCGCATGAGTGACCCAGAAGATGCCTGGGACGCGATTGCTCGTCTGGAGAACTGCGTCAGAGAGCTCGAGCAGCGTCTCATCAAGCTGGAGACTAAGTCAGCAGAGTGAGCCCATCCTCACACCCCCGGTCGCACTGACCGGGGGTAACTCTCAAGGGAGTACTACGACATGACTACAGTACTTGACCATCCTTACGAGGAGGTCCTGGAGAACGCCAGCAGCAAGGTGAAGGAGGGCTGGACGATCTTCCAGAAGTGGACGTGCCAGAAGTGCCGAAGTCGGTGCACTGCTGCCACGCCGAACCACTTCACACCGCTCGTCGTCTGCACGGACTGCGGAACGATCACCGACGTGAGGGCTACTGGCTGCAACTTCATGGCGTCCATTCTGATAGGAGGCGAGGATGTCTGACCTGTTCCAGATCAGCTTGAAGAAGGACATGCCGCCGCAGCTGATGCTCAGTGGTCACACTGCCGAGCGCATCGGTAAGTGGTGCTACGATCGCGAGAAGCTGTACGTGGAAGACAACCTCTGGCTTCTGCTGCACGACGGTCATCTGTACTACTACGTCAGCGCTCCAGAGGGCTACGGCTGGCAGCGATGTCTCGGCGACAGCAAGGCCAGCCACTTTCTAAGAGGAGACTGAAGATGAGAAGCAAGTTCGGATGGGACCTTCCTCCGGGCGTCACGAACCGGATGATAGAGGAGCAGTTCGGTGATCACCCTGATCCCGAGACGCCGATCCTCAGCGACAAGGAGCGTGACCTTCTGCAGTGGCTGAGCAGCGAGGAGTACAGTCAGTACGGCGAGTGTCACGGACCTGATCTATCTAGTCTCATTCTCATGGGACTGGTGCAGGTACACAGTCCGGGCGAGCATCAGGTGTTCATCGCCAGAGGCACTAGCATGATGTATCGCGCGGTCTCTCTGACCGACAAGGGACTGGCGTCACTGGAGAGCGAGCATGACTAGTCTCAAGGAGTTCCTGAGCGGCGAGCCGCTGACGTACAAGTCGGCGGTGAGCAAGGGCAAGGTGACGGCGACCTACGTGATTGGCGTCGGCATCTCGCTCGACAAGAACGGAAGGGATCTGGGAACCGCCGACGTCACAGACGATCTCGGCGCGTCTCGGGCCTACTACAACTTAACCAGAGGAGAGCAGACGTGAAGGTAGTCGAGCTGATAAAGTCGCTGGTCAACATGCCGGCGGACACCGACGTCGTTGTGAGCGACGGCAACGTGCATCACGTCATAGGCAAGGTGGCCTTCAACGAGAAGGAGAAGGTCATCGAGCTCAAGCTGGGAGACGAGTGATGAGAGTCGAGCGCAAGAGTCCCGTCGAAATTCAGGTGACGATGGAGCCGTACGACGCCAACGTCATCGCTTACTGTCTGCGACACGCCGCAGACAAGGACGGTGGGCTTCGAGCCGACGAGCGAGGCAGAGTGATGGCTGGCATAGCCATCAACCTCGCCAGTCAACTGAAGAGAGCCGTCGATGAGAAGCGATGACCTGAGCATACCCGACTTTCTGCTGGTCAAGAACAGGCCAGCGCGAGTCGCAGAGAAGTCCGAGGGCGAGACGCCCGCCGCTCCAGCTAGGGAGCAGTGGGAGATCGCCCTCGATCGCGTGGAGCCGGAGGGCCTGAGACAGTTCATCGCCGCGCGCATCAAGAGCGGCAAGTTCATGTCTCACTGGCTCGTGCCGGACGGCGTTCGCAGGTTCGACAGAGACGTCGAGGAGTCGATCAGCTCCCAGCGCGAGAAGTACGAGGCTCGGATCAAGGAGCCGGAGAAGAAGGAGAAACGGATCTCCGCAGACGGAGCCGCCGACCAGAAGACCGCGGTGATCCTCTTCGAGGGTGAGAACCCCAAGAAGGAGGGCACCGCGCCTCACAAGAGGTGGGAGCTGCTCGTGCAGCACCACGAGAAGACCGTGGCCGAGTTTCTTGAAGCAGGAGGAAATCCGGTCACGCTGAAGAACGCGATAGCATCGGGCTACGCGACACTCAGAGAAGGAAGCCACGAGAATGACGCAGGACCAGAAGACAGAGGCGAAGACGGAGGAGGCTCAGGTCAAGGCCGAGCCGAACCCGAAGGAGGCCAAGAAGAACGAGGTACTGCTGACTCCAAAGCCGGAAGCAGCGGCAGAGAAGCCCGAGCCAAGCGCCGCGCCCAAGGCGAAGCGAAAGTCGGATCCGGAGGCAAGGCGGGCAAGGGACGAAAAGCGAAACGGTGAGAAGGCAGAGGGCTTCGGCGCGATGCTCAAGGAGCTGACCACCGTCGACGCCGCAGTCAAGCTCTACAACGACATGGTTCCGACGGCAGTCGACGTCGGGCTTCAGCACGTGAAGCCGGTCACCATGTTCGTTGATCTGTCGACCGGCAAGAAGGCGTGCACCCGACTGCACGAGCGCATCAGCGATCTCGTGAAGCCATCCAAGTCAACCAAGTCAAAGCAGAAGGAAGACAAGACCATGCCGAAGAAAGCCACCAAGAAGTCCAAGACCGCAGCGAAGAAGTCCTCTGGTCCCCGCGTCAAGATGGAGGACGACACGAAGATCACGTGGGCAGGCAAGGCCAATCCATTCCGCGAGAAGACAGGCAAGTGGGAGCGCACCGAGCGCGTCCGCACGAACAGCGGCCAGAGCGTCAAGACGCTCAGGAGCAAGAAGGTCAAGACCGGCACCATCCGCACTCTGCTGCGCATGGGTCTGGTCAAGACGTCCTGATCTGAACAGAGGAGGGCGGTCCCCGAGGGACCGTCCTTCCCACACCTTAGAGGGTTAGACTCATGACGGCAGCGGCTAGACTAGGAAGCATCACGGTCAGGAACGAGCGAACAGGCGTGGCCTGGACCGTGTCGCCCTCCCATCGTCTCGGATGGGTGAACATGATAGTTACGGCGCAGGACTATCTTCGCATCGAGAGGTGCGTGAGGGAGTTCTGCGGCGAGTACGACGAGTGGATCATGGTCGGTAGACCGATCCCCCGCAGATTTCCCCGTCCCTCTGGATGGGTGTGCGTTCTGCAGGTCAAGCTGAAGGTGGAACCACACGAACTCAGAGGATACGACGAATGACAGCCATCAAGATCATAACGATAGGAGCAGCCCTAGGCTACTTCTTCGTCGCGAACTACTGCAGCTTCAAGGACGGACTCGGACTGGAGAGCACCTGCCGCAAGATCCAGGACCGAGTGACGGACGTCGCCAAGAGCGACTGTCCCATGTCGCTGCGGCCGAAGGAGCCAGTGAGCGTGAGTCCCAGACTAGAGATGAGGAGCTAGCGAAACCGAAACGATCCCCCTCTCGGCCCGTATCCAGGGTCGGGAGGGGGATCCTTCTGCGTTCCGCGACGACTCTGCGACATGTGATCCTCGCAGTACGGATCAGGCTCGGAGCGACTTCTGCCGCAGAACTTCGTTCTGCCGTCGTGGTCCACCGGCCAGCGACAGTGATGCTTCTCCAGCTCTAGAAGACTGACGGGCGCTGCAACCTCGACCGAGCTGCTGAGCTTCGGGATGTCGCTCCCCTTCCTGCCTCTCGTCGTCAGCGTGGGGTACTGCGGCCAGAAGGGAACGTCGTCTCTGGCGTGCGTGCTGACCTTGGTCTTCTTGCTGCGCGGCCTGTTCGTGCGCGGCATCCGGTCCCCCATCCGGTGCACCTTGCCGATCACGGCGTTCCTACTCTTCCCGGGCAGCTGAGCCGCGCACTGAGCTCCCGTCAATCCCTCGGCTATCATCTGCTTGAGCAGATCCTCTTCTTCTGCGGTCCACATGCTCTACCTTCCCGGATGATTGACTATGTCGTACAGGTCACACGACGCCAGCGAGACGAACACGACTATCACGATCAGCAGCGTCCAGCCCCACACTCCCATTCTTCTCTCCGTCTGCACCATCTCTGTCGGCTGATACAGCCTCATGTCGTGACCCTCCTTCTTGAGTCTCTTGTACAGAGACGCGGGTATGATCACCTTGGTAGGTCCGTCCTGCCTCTTCTCCATCTGCCCTCTCCTGCTGCTACGCGCGGCGACCTGCCAGAACGGCTCTGACGTCCTGCCACGGCCAAACCCCCGGTCCGCCGTACCAGCGTCCCAGGACGTCCCTAGGCCACCTAGCACCTCCCGATAAGACCCTGTGGTACGGCTGCAGACCATGCTCCGCCAGCACTGCAGCCGCGCTGCCCTGTATCAACCACAGGGCGTCCACGGCGTCTCCGCGGCGAGGGCCGGGGGCGATGGTCTGCCGCACGGCTATGACGCTGCGACCGCCGTGTCTGGCGCGGGTCAGGTGCCAGCCGATCTGCTCTGGTCGGATCTTGACGTACCACTTGCGAGTGAACTTGTACTCGATCCAGGTGTCGACGCCGTCGCAGCAGACGTTAGAGTCGGGGACGCCCCTGTCCAGAAGCCTCTCGATCGTCTGCCAGTGGACGTCCCTGATGCGTCTCCTGAACTCCTTCCGCAGTCCGCCGTCTATCGTCATGCTTTTCCCTGACTCTCTTGAGGACGTAGCAGCGAACCGCGCTGCTTCGGTTGTGGCTCGGGAGTTCGCAGCTGGCGAGTCTAACCTGCTCTCCGAGAGTCGTGCCTTCTCTGGCCGCTATTCTCTTGAGCTCTCTCCAGAACTCGTCCTCGACGGAGACCGCGGTCCTGAAGCCGTCGATCACTACGTTGCGCTTCTTCATTCTTCTCTCCTGTCCAGCTTGCGGCATCGGCCGCACATGGTCTCCGCGCTGTGAGGCCTGACGCCGAGCTCGCTGTTCTCGACGTATCTCCAGTCGCTGGTAGTCTCGAGTACTCTCCAGTCGGTGAGTCTCATCCCGCCGCACCTCTCGCAGCTGATCAGCAGCCTGACTCTGTCGCTCACGACACCCTCTTCTCTCTGGTCTTGAACTGCTTGCCGCACTCGACGCAGACTCTTAGCCGAATGACCGACGACTGCCTGCGTCTGGTGTCTAGAACCCTGGAGGGAGCGCTCTTGCTGCAGATGCAGGGAACGCTCGCGCCTCCTCTCTTGCGCTTGCTCATAGTCTAACTCTCCTTCCGTGTACTCTGTAGCGGCGCGGCTTCGGCTTGAAGCTGTCGCAGACTGGTCCTATCTGAAACGGACCGTCCGAGAAGATGACACCGACCGGACTGCCGTCCGTGTGGCGAGTGTCGCACCAGCCGCACGTCTGACACCATCTGCGCTCCTCGCAGTTCTTCGTGTGAAGACGGTGAGACTTGACAGTCAGAGTCGGCGTGCCGCACCAAGCGCATCTCATCCTCAGCCTACCCTTCTCAGCACGCCGTTCTCCACCTCGTACGTGACTCCCGTCTCCAGATCGCCGGCCACCACCGGCCGACCGTCTGGGTGACGAATGATCAGCGTCTCGCCTCCCGTCACCGTCGCGTCGTTGATCGTCATGGGTCCGCCGACGGTGGACCTCTTGAACTTGAGAGTCATCCCAGGCGTCATCTGTGTCCTCCCGCTATCCACGACAGGAACCCGACCGACGCAGCGACGAGGACGCTGACGTACAGCCACGCGAACGAGTTGACGAAGTCTACCTTGTCCATGTCCCTAGTCCCTGAACGGATCGAACTCACCCGCTCCCGCCATCGCGACGGCGAACGGTCTCAGCGTGTGCAGGATCTTTACCGACCTGGAGTGATGTTGCAGCACGTCCGGCAGTCGGCGATACGCCATCGGGCTCTCGTCGAGATCTGCTCCCACCAGCGTCACGCCTCGCGCCGTCAGCCACGCGTCCATCTCTTGCCTGCTGAAGCGTCGCTTGGCCTCCTTGCGTCCAAACAGCCTGCCTGCTCCGTGCACCGTGGAGTAGAGCGCGTCCTTGGCCTCCTGACTGTCGACTCCCTCCAGTATCACCGCGTCGTCGCCCATTGATCCGCCGACGAAGCCGCGCTGACCGGGGAATGCTGGCGTCGCGCCCTTGCGAACGACCCAGAGATCCCTGTCTCCGTGTCGCTCCCTCCAGGCGTAGTTGTGATGGTTGTGGACCGTGTCGAGGATGTTCCCGCCGATCATCCTGCGAACTCGCTCGACGACCCACTCGCGTCCGGCGTAGGCGTAGCGTCCGGCCAGCTCCATCGCCGCGATGTAGCGCCGACCGAGCTCGCTGTCCTCGTCTATCACGGCGGGCGGAACGTTCATGCCGTCCTTGCCTCCGGCCGCCTTGAGATATTTGGTCGCGCTGCTGTGACCGAGGCCTCTGCTGCCGAAGTGAACTCCTATCCACACGAGGTCGTCCTCGTCGCGCAGGAGATCGACGTAGTGATTGCCCGACCCGACGGTGCCGAGCTGAGCTGCCGCCTTCTGGCGATAGTCCTCCCTGTCGGCCTCCCGCCACGCCTCCGAGTCGTCGAGCAGATCGTGCTCCACGCGCTCGTCGTTGGTTCTGCCGACGCCGAACGATATCACCTTCTGGACGTCCTTGAGCAGAGGACCGACGCGGTCCTTGATCTGCGAGTAGGGAACGTCCAGACGAGCCGCCATGTTTCCGCAGCCGATGTCGAAGCCGACGCCGCTGATGCTGATCTGCTTCTCGTAGGCTATCACGCCGCCGACGGGCTGAGCGTAGCCCAGATGTCCGTCGGCGCAGATCACTCCTGCGACGGCGTTGCCCACGCTCATGCAGTTCTTCATCTGGTTGATGGTGTTGTCGTCGTGCTCTCCGAAGACGCGCAGAGGACTGTCCCTGTACCTGGGATCCTGCGGCTTGACGGCTATCTCCGCGGCCGTCTTGGACGCCTCCGCTGCGACGTGCTCCTTTCTCGCGGCGTCTCTGTACGCGCACCACGCAGGCATTCCTCGGCCCTCGCCGACGCGGCTGTCCGGGTCTACGCCCGCTGCCAAGCAGAGCTCGCGAGCTCTCGTCTGATACGGATCGCTTCTCATCGGACCGCCCTCACGTACTCGATCGTCTTGTCGTGCAGGACGGTGTCGTACTGCACGGCCAGATGGTTCATGTTCAGCGGCACGACCTCGATCTTCGGTCCGTCGCTGGCCGCCTCCAGCTTGGCCGCGCCGAGAGGATAGATGAACCAAGTCGGCGACTCGTTCTGGTAGCAGACTGCTCGCTTCACGTTTCCATGAATTCGCTGCATCCACTGCGGAGGCGACGGGTCGTACAGCACCATGAGATCCATGACCTCTCGATAGGGACTCATCATGTTCGCGATCATCGTCATGTGCGGTCCGCCGCCGGAGTACCCGATCCCGATCATCTTGTCCTTGACGGTGACCTCGCGGTTCTGGTCGGCGAAGCATCGCTTGTAGTCCGCCCACGAGTAGCTCTTGACGACGACGTCCGGCAGCGCGGCCAGCTTCGACGCCAGAATGTTCATTCCCGCGGACGTGGCGACGCCGTCCCAGCTCCAGATGCCGCCGAACAGCAAGTAGACTCTCTTCGTCATGTGATGAAATCTCCGTTGCTAAATATGTTGTCGCGATTTCTCACGAGAGGATACCTGAGTCTCTGCCTCCAGCAGAGCCACTCCAGAACGTGAAACGACTGCGACGGCTCGTGCTCTCGCCAGCACGCCTCTGCGGTGGAGATGAGGATCCTGCACTCTGTCTCCAGATCTCGAGTCATCAGTAGCCCTCCTTCTCCTTGACTCTGTCGCTCAGTCTCAGAAGATACTGCTGCTCCTCCTCGGTGAACCGCTTCTTACTCACGGCCCACCTCTCGGCGAATGTGCATCCCTCGCGATCGAGAACGTGCGCCATGTACTTCTCCAGCAGCCTCTCGTGGTCCACTAGAATCCCTCCTTCTTCTTGAGGAAGTCGTACTCGGCGAGCCACTCGCGCTCGTATCTGGACGTGTAGGGTATGCCGTCATCGTCCAGCATGTCGTACACGACCGTGACGCTGTTGAGCTCCTTCCTCTTGACGGTGCCGTCGCCCGCGCTGGCGTGCGTGACGCGGTCTCCGATCTCGAGGTCCTCTACCTGCAGCTTCGCCATCTCTCTTCTCCTCCTAGCTGACGCTCCAGATTATCCCGACGTTGGCCAGCACGTAACCGGCCATGATCGCGACGTGCGGGTATCTGCCCTCCAGAGCATACACCAAAGCCTGCGCGACGTACATTCCGGTCGCGATCCAGACGAAGGTGCTGCTCATCACGTCTCTCCCTTGATCCAGTAGACGCAGGTGTAGTCAACGTGACGCAGGCGACCGAAGTCCATCTTGTGCGCCGCGAAGTAGTCCTTCGTCGCCTTCCTCGCGCCCTCCCAGTGCCCGAAGTCGTCGATGATCAGATAGCCGCCGCGCTGCAGCCGAGGGTACAGAACCTCCAGCTCCATCTTGGTGCTGTCGTGCCAGTCCGTGTCCAGGCGAAGCACCGAGATCTTGTCCGGCAGGTTCTCCGGCATCAGCAGCGTCGCCTCCACCAGTCCGGGCACGAATCTCATCTTCTTGTCGTCCATCAGCCCCTCGCTGCGGAACGCGTCCATCACCTGATCTATGGGAGCTCTAGACATCGGCAGTCCGTTCTTTCGCGCCATGTGCGCCGCTGCTCGGTACGGATTGTCCCCCGGCTTGTTGTGCTTGAAGTCGTACGGTCCCGGGGGAGGCATTCCCTCGAAGGTGTCGTAGAGCCAGCATCGCCGATCAGGGCTGAGCATCCTGGCCAGCATGACGTGACCGCCCATCCAGACTCCGCACTCCACGAAGTCTCCGTCTAGCTTGAGATGGTTCGCGCTGCGAATTGCGTCCACCGTGCACTGAAGACGGGCGCGACCACCCTTGGAGTACCTCTTCGCGATCTCTATCGGGTCGCCGCGTATCTGGCAGCAGAAGAAGCACGTAATCTCCTCCGCGTCTATCGGCACGCTGCGGTCTAGATCCTTCATGCAGACGGAGCAGACGGCCTTCTTGACCTGATGAGTCATCGCCTAGACTTTCTCTTGTTGGGCTTCTTGTGGGACTCTCGGTCCTTGAGGCTGCGCATCATAGCTCGCGCTGCGTTCTGGTAGTTGATGACCTCGGGGTAGCGGACCTCCTTGAGTCCGAACAGCCTGCGCAGGCCGCGCAGAATGAAGCCTCCGGCGTCCTCGTAGACGGACTGTCCCTTCTGCATCTCGGCCTGATAGGCGTGTATCTCCTCCCACGTCATTCGCTCGATCACTCTCTCGAGCAGAGTCTCCTCTTCTAGCGTCATCCTGCGGCTCCGTACTTGAGTATGAGCAGCAGCACTATCGCGACCGTACCCATGCAGACTACGGCTATCGCCAGTGCTGGCCACTCGGTTGGATCTGACATGTTCACAGCGGTACTCCCATGATCGCGGACAGAAGTCCCAGCAGAAATGCTGCCACGAGATAGATCCAGGGGTTTCTCATGATCTCGTTCATCACGACCTGTACGCCCTTCCCGCCAGAGTCACCGCCTTGGCGTTTATCTCGTCTTCTATTCTGGATCTGGCCACGAACTCCACCATTCTTCTGGCGCGAAGCTTGACCAGATGCTCGATCATGGTTCTCTCGCTCGGCATCTTTCTTCTGCCTAGGCAGTACGAGACCACCGAGATAGAGGCTATCAGAATAAGGTTAGTGAGAAGATCTGCGCTCATCTGGCCATCTCCACGTTGAACAGTCTCTCGTCTATCTTGTGCACTAGCGTCTCGACTCTCTTGAGCTGGAACATGAGTGCCACTATAACTAGGATCACTACCATCAGGAGTATTCTCGTCGGCAGGTTACTGTCGCGTGAGCGCTCTGGTGTACTCATCCTGAAAGCCCTCCCTGAGTAGATGTCTCTGTCTCTCGTCGTGTTCGGACGCGCCCACCATCACGTGACCGATCGTCTGCGCGTACTGGCCGGTTCTGAGGAACCGCTGCGCCTCCGTTGTCGCGCAGCTCAGCTCCAGCGCGGCCACCGCCAGCATGACGTCCATGCCGGTGATGAGTGCTGTCGTGATCCAGACCGTCGCAGTCGTGATCAGGACGCACTGTCTGTCGCGAAAGTCTCTGCGGCGACAGTCGTTGTTGAACTGATGCAGAAGTCTGAGATGTCTTACTGGCTGCTGATACACCATCACGACCTCCCTCTCATCACCCACCACTTCTCTCCGGTCTCCAAAAGTCCGCCCTCCGTCACCATCCCTAGTCGGATGGCTATTCGCTCGGAGTACGGACGACTGGTGTTGATCTTGGCCTTGACCGGTCCGTACCCGTCCTCCACCATCGACGCGAGCATCTGCGCCATCTTCAGTCCGAGTCCGCACCGACGATGCGGCGGTGCGACGAACCAGCTGAGGACGAAGAACTCTGTAGTAATCTGGATGGCTCCCCAAGCGAGAGGTCTCCTGTCTAGCGTGCTCTCGCCGACGAGCATGCAGATGTTCTTGTCGCTGACGCGGTCGTGCAGCCAGCCGACCTTGTCGCCGACCCACATCTCGCCGGTTGGATCCCACTGCTCCAGCAGGCTCAGGTCGCCCATCGTGCATGTTCTGAGTATCACGGCGCTTCTCCTCACGGATCTACGATGGAGCCCTGCGGCTTGGTGAACTGAGCGTAGCGTCTGACCTTGTCCATGCCGACGTAGGTCACGTGTCCGACAACGTGTCTGAAGGAGAACTCGTCGTCGTCGAACTCCAGTCCTCCGATGCGACGCATCTGCCAGAAGATGTCGCTCTCTCCTGCCACGATCTTCTGGTCTGGCCCGAAGTATATTCTCACGACGCCGCCGAACAGATTGATCGCGTAGGGCACCACCATCTTGTCGTTCTTGAACAGATCGAATATCAGCGGGAATCCTCTGCTCGCAGTTCCCGACAGGAAGATCTCGTCGACGGCCACCAGCCTGTCGACGTGCGGAGTGTTGGCCTCGTAGTACTGCGCGAACGCCTCCGCCGTCGCCGGAAGCGGCGAGGACGCTGCGGCCACGCAGGCCAGATACTGAATGAACTCTCGTCTGCTAGTTTCGGTCATCTCTGCTCTCCTCTGTTCTCGTACGCCACTCTCTCGAGCTGCATGTAGGACGCGTCGCTCGGCTGACTCTTCATCGGTCGGTATCTCGCCCATCCGTTGTCGACGGTGATCTTGACGCAGCCGTCTTCCTCGACGGTCACGTAGCTCCCGCTGAGAAAACTCAGCGCCGCTCTGACGTGCGACGGCCATCTGCCAAGAATGACGAGCCTGAGAGTCCCGTCCGGCAGACGCTGCTGCTGCATGGTGATCTGTCTGAATACTACGTCCGGCATCACTCCAGCTCCCTCTTGATCTTGACCCTGTCTGCGTCCATCATTCCCATTCCGGTGCCGGATCCGGCGCTGACCCGAACCTCCTTCTTCTGGATGCCCGCCTTCTGGAACGCGCGATCGACCTCCTCCAGAGCGTTGTCTATGACGACCAGCGCCTGAGACGGAGGGATCTCCAGTCTGTTGTGCCTGACGATCTCCTTCGCTCGCTCGACCAGCCGCGCCGCGCAGCCCTCCATGAACGTGCGATCGAAGTCGCTCGGAACACCCCAGACCTCGTGAGCCCAGACCGTGCCCAATTTGTCGGCTCTCCCCGCTCTCCTCTCCTCCAGCATCTTGAGTATCTGCTCGCAGAGATAGGGATAGGTCTCGCCTGCGGCGCCGACGTTCAGCCTTCTCCCGGACGCGAACAGAAGACTCGCTCCCTCGTTCGTCACCAGAACTCTGCAGGCGTGCAGCTCGCCGACCGCGTGAGCCACCAGAAGCCTCCAGGCTGATCCCTCTGTCGCGATCAGCTCGCTGTGCCAGAGCTCCCCTCCGTCCGGCGGCTTCTCGAGCTCCTCCTCGCTGACGTCGTGCTCCATCATCAGCTTCGACGCCATCGCCATCGCGGACGCGGCCTCCTGCTCGGTGGCTCCGCGGTCGCGAGCCAGCGCCAGCATCTTCCTGATCTTCTCGATCGGCCTCACTGCGCGGTCCTCTTCTCGGTCAGCGCCTCGTAGCAGTCGTCGCAGACCGTCACCACGTCTGCCGGATTCTCGTCTGGAAAGTCTATCGTGAACTCCAGCATCGCCTCCTCGTCGGTCACCGTCGTGACGAACACGTCGCCGCAGCACGCACAGACGCAGATGGTCCTCTCGCTCACTCTACCAGCTCCACCTCGCACAGCTTCCAGTCCTCTTCGCCGTTCAGACCCTCCTCGTCCAGTCCGGTGAAGCCGAGCCTCGCGTACTCGGCCAGCGCGGCCTTCTTCGCGACGGCGTATATCTCCCTGCGTCCCTCGTACGAGATGGATCCGAGGCCGCTCATCGTCTTCTCCAGGGAGTCGTGAATCGCCTCGGCCGCCGTGATGGCCGCCTTGGCCCTCTCCTCGCTGAGATAGACCCGATACGGATCCTCGCTGCGATCGGAGTACTCGCCCTGACCCTTCACCAGAACGTACACCTTCCTCGTCGTCATCTCCTGTCTCCTCTCGATCCCAGCAGAAGAGCGATCTGCTCCTCCAGCTCCCTGACTCTGCGAGCCAGCATCCTCCTCGCGCTCGCGGAGGCGGAGTACTCGCCGTGCTTCTCGACGAGCAGACGGAGGGCCGCAGGTATCCCGCCTCCGCCCTCGGGGAGCAGCACCTCCACCGGGTCTCCCTCCGCGAAGCTCATCTTGTGGATCACGTAAGTGTGTACCCTCACGGAGTCCTCGATCGTCGGCGCCTCCTGAAAGCTGCCCATCATGGCCGCGGACGTGGGCCTCCGCTCGGGTAGGCGCGTGATCTTCTGGTAGTCGTCCATCGAGACGTACTGCCCGTCGTGGTGTCCGCCTATGACCTTCAGTCGCTTCATAGCTTCTTCTCCTCGAACTCTACGGAGTGCATCCAGGACAGACGCCTCCATCTAAACTCGCCGTCGCGGTTCTCCCAGAGCTCCTCGACGACAGGGAAGAAGAACATGGCGATGCGTATCCGGAAGCGCCCTGTGGGACGGTTCCCCGTGACGCTGAAGCTCGGCTGCGGCTTGCTGCTCACGGCGTGAACCCGCAGTCGTGGCAGCTAGGGATCCCGGCCTCGCTGACGAAGGTGTTGTTGCTGCCGCATCCCGGACAGACGCCGGAGCCGCCAGAGATGAACGCCTCAGGATGCGTCTTGAAGTTGTTGCGCCCGTCGTTCGCGGGAAACGCCCGATGGGGACAGAGCGTGCTTCGGTATCTATTCTCGAAGTCCCTGCTGCACTCGTCGCAGTGTACTCTCACGTCTGAGATCTCCTCTTGATCACCTCGTCGATAGGTCTGAGAAGTACCATGAGAAACAATCCAGCAAATAGGATATACGTCGCTCGCCAGATCTCTCCGTCTGCCAGTCTCGCGACTACCCATCCAGCCAGGAAGCTGGCTCTCCAGAAGTCCGTCTCCCTCACGTCTCCCTCCTCCCCCCGGCTAACCGGGGGATCGTGTGTCGGGTCTCTCCGCCCGGAAGATTGTCCACGGTCACCACGTCGCCCGCTCGGAGCATCCCGAGCAGCTCGCAGCTCCCCTCCACGGTGACCTCGCGCCTCGGAGCGTCGATGAGCTGCGTTCTGCGATAGTCTCCGTGGCAGCCGTGGAAGCTGACGGTGCCCTTCCTCATGACGTGTGTGAAGCACACGCTGTCGAAGATGTCTACGCGCTTGACCGGCTCCAGCATCTCTCTGTCTACTCTGGTGACCTCCACCAGCTTGGCCCTGAACTGAGACATGCTGTCGAGCAGACTGCTCATCTGCAGCTCAGTGACCATGAACTGGCTGGTCTGCTCGCCGATCAGCGGCAGTGGACTAGTGAGTATCAGCGGCTCTCCTCGTATCTGCATCAGACTGCTGGCTCTGACTATCGCGGGAGCGGCGATAAGTCCCAGCAGTCCGCCGACGAAGCCGCGTCGGGTCGGGATCTCCAGCGTCATGGCTCACATCCTCCTGGCTATCGTTCGTCTGCGTCTGGTCGCTAGTCTGCTGCCGCGACTCTTCGGTCTGCCCTTCAGTCCTCTGTTCTCGGCGAAGTACTGAAAGTGACCGAGAGGATCGCTTATCATTATGTTGCAAAGATAGCGACAGCGGAAGCGCGGCATTCTGTCGACCTCCTCCGGCTTGAGCGCCAGCCATCTGAGATCTACCTCGAAGCTGGCAGCGGCGTGTCTGCGTCCGTCGCCAGCTATGATGGTGATCATGGTCTTCATGTTCGCCTCGTCTTCGTCTTGCTGCACTTCTCGCAGGTGGAGACCAGACGAGGACCCTCGCTCGCCAGCCGGAGCATGTCGAAGTAGTCTACTGCTCGCAGGTACGGATCGTCCCTCCTCCACGTGCTCCAGCGATGACTGCACAGGATCCTTCTGAGAACAGATCTCAGCTTCTGCATGACTCCCACCTCCTCACGCGGCTGGCTTGGACAGTCTGTCGTGCGTCTCCTGAGTTATCGGCCTGTAGACCTGGATCGGCGTTCCCAGGTCGCGACCGGCCTCGACGCGAAGTCCGGCCGAGGTTGCTCTGGCTATCGCCTGGATCAGCTCGTTGTGCGCAGCCACCACGGCTCTGCACAGCAGCAGATCCGAGTCGGCCCGCGCCTTGAAGGTGTTCATCACTGCGTTGATCTTCTTCGTCGCTGACTTCTTCCTCATGATTCTCTCCTCTGGTTTAAGATTTCTCTGCCCTTCTCCGTAAGGTGCCAAGTCCACGGATAGTACAGCTCGCGCCACGCGAGGCCGTAGATCTTCAGCCTCACGCGTCTCTTCTCGGATCTCATGTCGATCGGCAGCACTCCGTCGGCCACGTCCTGCAGCTCTCTTCTCTCTGCATCAGTCACGACCGCCTCTTTCTTCGCTGTCTCTTCTTAGTGTCCCAGTCTATCGGGCCTCTGATCAGATACGTGCCAACCGGGAGGAACAGCGTGCCGCCCGATCTCTTGACCGCCCTGACGGCTCTCGCGACCGCGTCGGTGTCGTCGGTCTTGCCGTCGCCGACAGCTCCGTACTTCTTCAGGTCGACTACTCTAGACATGCGGTCTCCTCAGCTGCTTCCTCGCCACCTGGGAGGTGACTACCCTCTTCCAGTCTCCGCTCAGGTCCTCCTGGAACAGCGCGGCGTCGCCGATCACGTCTATCTGGGCCGATTCTATGCTTCGGCACTTGTAGGCGTAGCGCAGTCGCGGATGATCCGTGGTGAACCACAGACCAAGACCTACACGATTGCACTTGATCGTGGCGACGCGAGGCACGCTCGGGTCCTCCTGGTCGCCGAGATCCAGGAGAGCTCTCATCTCCACCACGAAGCATCTGCGGACCAGATCGACGAATGCTTCGCTGTCGTCGGCTTTCCATCCGTAGAGAAGATCCGGCGTGAGAGTCATCTGGTGAAGTGTCACCGAGGCGACTGGTGCTTCCTGCTCCATGTTTAAGCTCCCTCGTCCTGCGTCTTGCTCAGCATGGTGCCGCAGACGCTGCAGTAGACGTAGACGCCCATGCCTCCGCCTGCGGCTCCGTATCCCATCTCGGGCTCGGCGTCCGGATGCTCCGGACAGCGGTCCGTCTGCGGGATCGCCGGATCTACGTCCGCCAGATCCACGTGCACCTTCACCTCGTCAGCCATTTATGAGCTCCGCTCTCTCCAGCTTCTCTCTAACTTCGTGCATCTCTGCTGCCAGCGTGTAGTACGCGTCGTCGCATCGCATCAGAGTGAACTTTCCCATAGCAGTCGGCTCCAGTGAGACGACTCGATCGACGTTGATCAGGACGGGAGTTCCCGTCGGATACTTGAACTCGACTAGTCTCATCGCGGCCACCACGTCGCGTAGAACGGCAGCGAGATCAGGATCGCGAGGAGGACCGTCGCCATCGCCGCGAGCGGCCATCGCACGAACCAGCGCATCTCCTCCCAGGTGTTGCTCGGGAACTCGTAGTCCCATCTGTGCGGCGGCTTCCATCCCAGCTCCGTCCATCTCCGCCTGATCAGGTCGTCCAGCTCCTCGTGCTCGCTCATTCCTCGCTCCTCCACCAGAAGTAGTCTTTGACTTTCTTCTCCGGAAACTCCTGCCGGATCAGGTACTCGCTGATGAGCATGTTCACGCCCATCGCCAGCAGACACCCGAAGGCGATACCTACGAGCTCTCTCACTATCTCACTCATCACGTCACCAGCATCACGAACTCGGGCCCGAGGTCGTATCGTCCGGGCCTCGGGTTGAAGGTCAGTCTGTACAGCAGCTGAGCGAGATCCTTCTCTCCGGCCATGTGAGCCTGCCGACGGGCGTCGTCCACGTCCGTCGATATGATCCATCCTATCAGCTCTCCCCTGACGGGACCCGTGCCGACCCACGTCTCGACCGGAGAGGACGCGTATCTCAGAATGCAGATCACTGCGGCCCCCTGATCCACGGCTTCGGACGCGCCTCGAGAATCGGCATCGCGGCCTCGGTCGGGATGTAGACGTACTGCGTGTTCTTGTTCTCGCTCATGGCGTGGATGTAGAGGTAGCGAAGGTATCCCTCCGGACCTCCCAGTCCACCGGCGATTATCTTGTTCGCCTCGGCCACGCCCTTCGACCGCTCGATCTCGGCCTGCGCCAGGAGCTTGCTGGCCTCCAGCGTCGCGTGCGCCTCCTGAACCTTGATCTGTCGGTTCTGCTCGGCCTGTCGCAGCTGAGCCTGACCGGCCAGTCCGGCCGACCAGACGTTGTAGACGGGACATCCCGCCATTCCTGAGCCGATGATCACGACGACTATCGCGAACACCGTCGCGCACACCTTGATTACTCCTCTGACCTCTGAGTCCATGTGGCTCTCCTTTGTCTACGGCTTGTGGGGACAGACGTCGCTCCGACATCCCCAGTTCGGAATAGAGTACACGAGACGAGCGCACGAGTCGCAGACGCCGATCACCTTGAACGTGCTCCTGCTCAGGATCGGGACCCTGTGCCTGCTCGAGAGGCTGGCGGCCTCCCGCGCGGTCCTGGCCCGATCCTCGCGCTCTGTCTCTGCGTACAGATCATCGTAGTGTCCCATGTCAGTTCTCCACCAGCACCTTCTTCACCTCCAGCATGATCAGCGCCTCTATGTGGGCAGCGGCGTCCGCGCGGTCCGCCGACGGTCTCGTCGAGTCGCTCAGCACGCGATGCGCGTAGGTCAGCGACTTGATCAGCTCCAGGTCCATCGATCTGCCTCTGTCAGCCATAGTATCCCTTCTCCTTCTTCAGCTTCTCCAGGAGCTCGTCGAGCTCGTATCTGCACCTGATGCACACGTGCCGGTCCTCAGGCTCTCTCGGCATCGTCATCACCGTCGGCTGAAAGCTGATCGTCGTCCACATCTCCGTCCTGTGACTCTTCCTGCCGCAGACGTCGCAGGTGCGCTCGAAGGTTCTGCGGTCGGTCACGTCAGCCTCCACGCTATCAGTCCCAGAAGGACGAATGCGAACCCGGCTCTCGGCTCGATCACGCCGACTATCGCCACAGTCACCGCCGTCCACCAGATCTCAGTCATCAGTCCATCCCCGCCAGAGCGTGAGGACTGGTGCTCTTCTCCAGCTCGCAGACTCTCGCCGCGAGACTAGATATCTTGGACTCCTGATCGCGGAGTCTGTCCCGAAGCCTCTTGTGCTCGATCTCCTGCCTGTCGACCCTGCCTCTGAGAGTCAGGATCTCGGCCTCGGCCTTCATGAGTCCGTCTCTGGTGTTCATGGTGATCTAGTCTCCTGCGCTGCGACCATCGCCGCCTTGAAAGCCTCTCCCATCGCGTGATGTCTCCTCCACGATCTGTGCTCGTGGATCAGGTTGGCTCTGTACGCCTCGTCCATCGCCCGCTCCATCTCGTCGGTCGCGAGGGACGCGGTGCTCACGAACGCGACTGCTCCCTCGTCGACCCTGTTGCACACGAGCCAGCTCTCGTTCTCCGTGTCTCGATCCACGCGACGCAGCCAGACTATCGTCAAGACGTGACCACCGCTCATCTCTGCTCCTCCACGTCCGCTCTAGGAATGACTCTCCTGCATCTGCGACAGGTCCAGTGCGTGAGAAGGTACGACCGCCACCGGAAGTCGTGACCGAAGACCGCGCACCAGACCTCTCTCCACTTCTTGCTCACCAGGACATCCTGAACACCAGACGCGTCACGCTCTTCGGGAGCCTCGCGAGCTCCACGACGCGATCCTCGCAGCCGCCGCCTCTCTCCAGCACCGCCGTCGGTATCTCCACCTCCAGCGCGTGCTCGGCGACCGCCGCAGGCTGCTCGTAGAGCATGGCCTCCCGGCCGAAGTACGCCGCGACCTGCTCGGGGACGTCCACGTCGGCGTCTCTGCACGCCACCAGCACCCGATAGTTCTTCTCGAACTCCTCGTCCTCGGCGCGGAGCGCTATCACACTGCACGAGACTCCCATCACCGTCTCTCCTTCTCTGTCGCTATCGCGTAGGCGTCCAGCACCGCCGCTGGCCAAGCGACCGTCACCAGAGCGACGTGCCTGACCATGCGTCGCACCCGAAAGCCGCCCGCGTGGAAGTGCGCCAAGTTGAAGAAGACGACCGCGAGGCCGAAGACGAACCCCGTCGCGAGGTAGGTCAGGACCGCCGAGACGTATCCAATCCAGAACTGAGACATGCTACTCTCCTACGCTATCTTGAGATAGCCGCGCTTGACGGCGATGCGAATGTCTCTGCGACGAAGGCCTCGGGCCAGTAAGGTAGAGACCGTCATTCCCTTCTGCGCTCTGGCCATCCTGTCGTACATGGACGCCGAGAGAAGACGCGTGCGGCCCTGCTCTGTGGGTCTGGGTCTGCGGACGTGGGTGACCACTCGGTCGTCCCCCTCCCGTCGCGAGGCCTTGACCGGCGAGGTCCACCTGATGAGCATCGGCGGACACACGTGAATGCGCTTGCCCACCAGTCTCTCGGCGAGCGCGAGGCTGCTGGTGCTGTTGATCCTGAGCGCGCAGAGAACGACGTCGGCCTGCATCAGCCTCGCCCTTCTCAGCACGTCGTAGAAGCTGTGACCGGGAGCGTCCCCCGGCACCAGACCGCGCTCGACGAAGTAGCGCAGCATCTCGATCTGCAGTCCTGGACGCACTCGTGATATGACGTGACGATATCGCTCTAGCATCAGTGGCTCCCTCTACTGCCGGTAGGCTTGATACGCGACTACTGGTAGGTCCTAGGCCGCCGCAGCCTGCACCGGGGGATTTGTGAGCCGCAAGCCCAAAGTGTCGCCGGTTCAAAAATATATGGTGACGTCCGGTATGTCAAATGACACCGAGCACCCTGTCCGACTTCTTGCCAATAGGTCCTACTGTACGAGTTTTCAATTTTCGTTTTTCCGACTTCTTGGCAAAGTGGGCTGATAAAGTGATAGGATGATAAAGTGCTTGAGATCATTAAAATATTTTGCTCGTGATGGAGGTAATGGTCGCTATCACCTATCACTTCGCTATCAGCCAGCTATCAGATTTTTTAGATCGTTTCTTTAGTAGTTATAAGCACTTTATCAGCTTATCACTTTTTTGAGAAACAGTGGGGATTCTCATCTTACTTTAAGCGGCAAAAAGTGTATAGGGCTGATAAAGTGATAGGCGGCATTGGACAACTATAGGAGAGGGTATTCAACTCCCGGTCCTTGCCAAATCAAAGGAAGCACGCTATTCGGATAGACCCAAGTAACTTCTTCTGGACGGTGAGGAAGTCTTGGTTTCAAAATACTGGACGGCTGCAGCCACGAAGTTCTGCGAAGAGCAGAGAGCAGCACATCACATAGAGCGTCAGGGCTTTCAGTTCTATCTACCGCAAGTCGCGGTGCGTAGGAAGACCACCGAGCGACGCGAGTACCTGTTTCCCGGATACATCTTCGTGATGGTGAAGGACGGCTGGGAGCGCCTCGTCAACACTCGCGGAATAAGGAAGCTCTTCTTCTGCGATGGTGTTCCTACCCGCATGAGCGACAGAGACATAGAGACCCTGAGGGCCAAAGAAGACCGTCGGGGTCTTATCGTACTTCAGAAGCCTGCTGCTGTAGGCGACACTGTCGTAGTAGTGCATGGTGCGTTTAAGGATAGTCTCGGTGTGGTAGAGCAGCTCACCGCACGGGACCGATGTCGCGTTCTACTGAGCATGATGAATAGGTCTCTCGCTGTCGAGATAGACCAGACCAGCGTGCGCGTAGCCTAATCAGGGTTGCTCGCGCATAGCTGAGAGGCACCGTGGGTCTAGTGGACCCCTGTGCGGTAGCTATGTCTACCATCTAGGAGATACAGAGGTGGCCCATCGCTTCTATAGTACTGCTCTATGGAGAGCACGCCGCAAGCATCAACTGGCACAGCATCCCTTGTGTGAGATGCATGGTGCACGAGGAGAGGTCGTCGTCGCTACCGTGGCACACCACCTGCAGCAGCACAACGGCAACTGGAACATCTTCTGCTCGTCTCCTCTGCAGTCTCTGTGTGAGTCGTGTCATAACTCAGTTGCTCAGTCCCTCGAGAAGGGAGGACGAGGAGAGATGATAGGACTTGACGGATGGCCGATACGAAACGATTTTCAAAAATGAAATCAACAATGATGACGACGAAGGGCACCGGGGGGTGGGACGAAAGATCTTCGCGACGACTCCAGACAC
>Ga0068864_100000720_pt1 | contig 27665 bp, 24 predicted proteins | sample KBSSwiS72_FD_66586 | JGI IMG/M metagenome (GOLD analysis project Ga0068864, IMG submission 66586) | Switchgrass rhizosphere microbial communities from Kellogg Biological Station, Michigan, USA - KBS Switchgrass S7-2 | ecosystem: Host-associated > Plants > Roots > Rhizosphere > Soil ...
TGACGCGCGCAGGCGACGATCCAGTTCGAAGAAGAACAGCGCATTGGCCAGCTTGCTGCCGCCATAGCGATCCCGCTTCGAATAACTGTGCTCAGCGTTGAGGTCGTCCCAATCGATCTTGCCTTTGAGATGCGCGATGCTTGACGTGACGACGACGCGCGATCCGGGCGTTTGCGCCAGCTTGGGCAGAAGCAGCGAGGTCAGCGCGAACACGCCCAGATGGTTGACCCCGAACTGCGACTCAAATCCCTGCTTGGTGCGCATCAGGGGTGGGTTCATGATGCCCGCGTTGTTGATGAGAGCGTCAATCCGCGGTTCCGCCGCAACGGCTCTGGCCGCGGCGCGAATGCTCTCTATATCGCCCAGGTCCAACGGGAGCCAGCTGACATCTGCCTTCGGCGTGATGCGCTTAATCCGCGTAATGGCTTCCGTGGCCTTCGTCTGGTCGCGGCAACCCAGTAGGACGCGCGCGCCTCTCGCAGCGAGTGCCCTCGACACTTCAAAGCCGACGCCAGCATTGGCGCCGGTGACGATAAAGCACTTGCCCGATTGATCGGGAACATTGGCTTCAGTGAATCCGCTTGGTTTGGACATACTAATGCTCTCTATGTTGAGTGAGTACATGCTCATGTTTTAAGCTAAAAAAATTCAGGCGGCAGTTCCCTTCCAGTACAGATCGAAGCCGGCCCGCTTCAAGTGCTCATGCTGTTTCTTCGGGCTCGCGGCCATGGCGTCAATTGTCATGTCGGCCAATCCGATCAGGACCGTGTCGACGTAAAAGGACATCCGTTCCGGGTCGACATGTCCGGCCATGCTCTGTTCAACAAGTTCACGAGACTCACGGAACAACGCGTTGCCGCGCCGCCGACTCTCGGCAGTGATCCGGCCCGATACCTTGAGTTGGCGCAGCACTTTGCGCCACGTCGGGTTCGCCGCTCCCCAGTCGATCAGCCGGTCCCATATATGGCGGATACGTTCGCGCGAACCGCCCTTCGCAGGATAAGCGGCCATCGTCTGGGCGAGATCGGTCTCGATCTCGAGGAAGAGTTGGTTGAGGAGATCGTCTTTGGTAGCGAAATAGGTGAAGAGCGTCCCCTCGGCAACGCCAGCCGCCTTGGCGATGCTCGCGGTAGGCGCGCCGGTGCCCGACGTCGCGATCAATTCGGCGGCAGCAGCGAGAATGGCTTCACGCTTTTCTTCGCTCAAGGGGCGAGCCATTGTTCAGGACCATATGAGTGAGTACATACTCAATTATATGGACGGTATCCGCCAAAGTCAAGAGCTGTAGCTCGCAATATTGGATTGAGGACCGCTGCATCGAAGCTTTGCTCGTAAGGGCCACATTGGGTCGACTACGCCTGTACCAACGATGCACGCGCAGGTTGGCTGCGCTATTGGTGCGCCCTTGGTACAGTTGCGCGCAAATTCTCGGGAACGTGCGGGAATCTTTGGGAGAATAAGGGAAGTGACGGGAACACTTGAACGCGCGCAAACGCTTGAGCCGCCGAAGAAACCCAACAGCGGCGCGGCCTGGCGCTTCTGCATTGCGCCCATGATGGATTGGACCGACCGACACTGCCGGTTTTTCCATCGTCTGCTGGCGCCGCACGCGCGCCTGTACACCGAAATGGTGACAACCGGTGCCCTGTTGCACGGCAATCCCAGACGCTTTCTCGCGTTCGATCCGGCCGAGCACCCCGTCGCATTGCAGCTCGGCGGCCACGAGCCCGCGGAGCTTGCGGCGTGCGCGCGCATCGGCGCGGATTTCGGTTACGACGAGATCAATCTCAACGTCGGCTGTCCTTCCGATCGCGTGCAGTCGGGTCGTTTCGGCGCGTGCCTGATGCGCGAGCCGGCGCTGGTCGCCGAATGTGTCGCGGCCATGCGTGCGGCCGTGGGGATTCCGGTCACGGTGAAATGCCGCATCGGCGTGGACGATCAGGACGAATACGAGGACTTGCATCGATTCACGCAGACCCTCGCCGGCGCGGGCTTGCGCGCGCTGATCGTGCATGCGCGCAAAGCCTGGCTGCGCGGCCTGAGCCCGAAGGAGAACCGCGAGATTCCGCCATTGGTCTATCCGCGCGTCTATCGCCTGAAGCAGGAATTCCCGCAGCTGACGATCGCGATCAACGGAGGCATCGTCGATGTCGAAGCGGCGAACGGGCATCTGCAGCAAGTCGATGGCGTGATGCTCGGTCGTGCCGCGTATCACGATCCGTATGTGCTGGCGCGGATCGAAAACGCGCTGCATGGCACAGCAATGCCGTCGCGTGAGACGGTGCTGGAGCGGCTGGCCCCCTACATCGCGGCGCAGATTCGCGGCGGCGAGGCGTTGCATCACATCGCGCGCCATGTGCTCGGCCTGTATTTGGGCGAGCCCGGCGCGCGTGCGTTCCGGCGTTACATGAGCGAACATATGCGCGCTGCCGGTGCGGGCTTCGATGTGCTGCTTGCTGCACAGGCGTCGATGCGCGCGCACGCGCGCGCTGCCTGACAACCTTGGATGACCCAGCATGATTGTGACGACGCCTGCGGAATTCCGCGCCGCCTATTCGCCCGAGCGTTTTCCTCTGCATGATGCGGCCACCGCCCGTGCGGCGTTTCTGGTTTCGCCGCACGGCTTCACGTTGGCCGAAGAATCGGCCAGCGACAATCGCTACATGATGATGGAAGAAGGCGCTGACAGTACGCGTGCGCTCGGTGAGCACGCCGTGCTCGCTGCGGCACTGCGCGGCTGCGTGCCGACGGTGGTGTTTCCGGGTGATCCGAACACGCCAGACGCAGTGTTTCCCAACAACGTATTCGCCAGCGCGCCCGGGCGACTTATCGTCGGCGCGATGCGCCACGCCGTGCGCCGGCGCGAAGCGGCGCGCGCCGACATCCGCGGTTTCTTCCGCGATCTGCTGCAATGTGAAATTGTAGATTTGTCCACCGAAGCTCTGGTCGCCGAACTGACCGGCTCGCTCGTGATCGATCGCGCGCGGGGTATCGGTTTCTGCGGCTTGTCGGAGCGCTGCGACATGGCCGGGGCGCACGCCATGCACGCGGCCTTCGGCCTCAAGCTCACGTTTTGTTTCGAGCTCGCGCGCGGCGAATATCACACCAACGTGCTGTTCGCACAGTTGGCTTCACGAGGCGCGATCATTGCGCCGGACGGGTTTGCCGATCCCGCCGTCGTCGACGCCATCGCGCAGGTCTACGCACCGCGCATGATCTACCTCGACGCCGGCCAGAAGGCCGCCTTTGCAGGCAACGCGATCGCATTGTCGCCGGATACAGTCTGGATGAGCGCCCGCGCGGCGGCCAGCCTGCGGCCCGAACAATGCGCCGCACTCGCGGACTGGGGCTTCGCCTTGCGCAGTGTCGAGCTGGGCGAAATCGAGAAGGCTGGTGGCAGTCTGCGCTGCTGCGTCGCCGAGATCTTTTAGGGCATTCAGGCGCAATTTAGTCGCGTTTGCGATAGTGGCAGCGCACAACCGTCATCCGACGGCGCTGCGTTATGATGCCTACGATGAATCGCCGCCTTGCCATTGTTGTGTTCGCACTCGTTGCCGGCCTCGCGGCCGGGTCAGCGGTGGCCGCCGCCGCGTCGCTGCAGGAGGCGATCAGCAAAGTCGAGCGCGAGACCCACGGTAAGGTGCTGTCGGCCGAAACCAAGCACAATGGCCGCAGTACCGTATACCGTATCAAGGTGCTCACGCGCGACGGCCAGGTACGGGTGATCGAAGTGCCTGCGGACGAAGCGCGTTCGCACTGAACGGAACTCACGCATAAGAAGGAACAAGGTCATGCGCATACTGCTAGTCGAAGACGAAGCGCCGCTGCGCGAGACACTCGCCGCACGGCTCAAACGCGAAGGCTACGCCGTGGACACGGCCGCCGATGGCGAGGAAGGCCTGTACCTGGGCCGCGAAGTGCCGTTCGATGTGGCGATCATCGATCTGGGCCTGCCGAAAAAATCCGGCATGGAGCTGATCAACGAACTGCGTGCGGCTGGCCAGCGTTGTCCGATCCTGATCCTCACGGCACGCACGAGCTGGCAGGACAAGGTGCAGGGCTTGAAGCAGGGCGCCGACGACTACCTGGTAAAACCCTTTCACGTCGAGGAACTGCTCGCGCGCATCAACGCGCTGGTACGGCGCGCGAGCGGCTGGACCAAGCCCGTGCTCGAGTGCGGCCCGATCGTGCTCGACACCACGGCGCAGACGGTGACGGTCGCCGGCCAGCCTGCAGACCTGACGAGCTACGAATACAAGGTACTCGAATACCTGATCCTGCACGCCGGCGAACTGGTGTCGAAGGCCGATCTGACCGAGCACATCTACCAGCAGGATTTCGACCGCGATTCAAACGTGCTCGAAGTGTTCATCGGCCGCCTGCGCCGCAAGCTCGATCCGAACAACACGCTCAAGCCGATCGAAACCGTGCGCGGCCGCGGCTATCGTTTCTCGATTCCGCGCAGCGACACCGAGGCGGGTGCGGCGAAAGCACAGCAGTAGCCGCTCGTGTCGCGGCGCCCGTTGTCGCTGCAAGCCCGTTCGCTGCTCGCGGCGGGCATTGCGCTCGCCGCATTTCTCGGCTTCACCGGGTTCGCGCTCGACGAGGCGATCTATCAGACCCTGCGCAGTGCGCTGCGGGATCGCCTGCAAAGCTACGCCTACAGCTACATCGCCAATTCCGACGTGGCCAGGTCCAAGCGCTGGCTGCCGCCGGAAGTCGGCCCGGGGCCGTTCGACCGGCCCGGTACGGGGCTGTACGCCGGCGTAACCGGCCCGGTCGACTTGGACGGTGCGAAGGCCGACCACTGGCGTTCGCCGTCGGCTCTGGGCAAGCAGCTGCCATTCGACGGGACGCTGAAAAAAGGTGAGGAGCGCTTCCGCGGACCGCTCGAAACGCCGGACGGAAAAATATACTTGTACAGTATCGGCGTGGACTGGGAAGTGCCCAATCGCGGCGGCACGCTCGACCTGACGATCCATATCGCCGAGGACGCGGAGCTGCTCGAAGCGCAACGCGACGTGTTCCGGCGCAGCCTGTTCGTCTACCTCGGCGGGTTCAGCCTGCTGTTGCTCGTGTTGTTGCTGGCCACCTTGCGTTGGAGCATGCGTCCGCTGCGCCGCGTGGTCGACGACCTCGCGCGCGTGGAGCGCGGCGAGCGCGAACGCCTGCCGGCAGACTATCCGCACGAACTCGCGGGCCTGACCGCGAACCTCAACGAATTCATCGACAGCGAGCGCAAGCACCTGCAGCGTTACCGCAATACGCTCGGCGATCTCGCGCACAGCCTGAAGACGCCGCTCGCCGTGATCCGCAACGAACTCGAATCCGGCGCGAGCGGCGAACCCATGCGCTGGACCGTGCTGGAGCAGACCGGGCGCATGGACCAGATAGTCGCCTACCAGCTCTCGCGCGCGAAGACGCCGGGTCACACCACGTTCGCGGCGCCGATTCCGCTGCAGCCGCCGGCCGAGGAAGTCGTGGCTAGCCTGGAAAAAGTATACGCAGCGAAAAATGTCCTGTGCGAATTCGACATCGACCCTAAGGCGCGCTTCTACGGCGAGGAAGGCGATCTGCTCGAACTGCTCGGCAACCTGCTGGAAAACGCGTTCAAATGGGCACGCGGCCGCGTCTTGCTGTCCGCGCGGGTGCAGCCGGTCAAGGGCGCACGCCGCGCCGGACTGGAACTCGTCATCGAGGACGACGGCCCCGGCATACCGGCCAATCAGGTCGAACGTCTGCTGCAACGCGGCGTGCGCGGCGACGAGCGCGTGCAGGGCCACGGCATCGGCCTGGCCATCGTGCAGGACCTGCTCAAGGCCTACCGTGGCGACCTGGACGTGTCGCCATCGACTGCGCTCGGGGGAGCGAAGTTCACGTTGCGGTTTGGCGGCGGTTAGTCGCTGCGAACGCCTTCGATCGGCCGGATTCCCAACGCGCGCGCGGCGCTGATGTCGATCACGGCATAGTCGGGCCGGTGGTGCCCATCGAGTTTCGTGGCGACTCGTGCATGATGCGCCGCGCCGGCAACCAGCGCGGCGTTGAAGCTGGCCAGCGTCGAACGGCGCTGCGGCGTCAGCACAACGCCGGCAGCGAACGCCGGCGGTTTCGCCGGCATGTCGACGCGCGCGCCGAGCAGGGTCGTTTCCAGATACACCGCGTGCTGCGCGTCGGCGTCGGTATAGAACCCGACGAAAGCGTGTCCGGGCACGAGTACGAGGAAACTGCGCAGGCCGGCGCGCTGCAGTACCGAGGCGATCAACACGCTGCCGTCGACGCAGTTGGCGGAAGCGTCGGCCCAGGTGGCGGCGAGAAAACGCACGCGTTGGCTGAACACGTGCGGTCCGCGCTCGATGGCCGGATCGGCGTTCGAATAGCGGATGCCATGTTCGCTCAGCACGTTCCAGATCGCCCACGCCTGCCGGTAAGCGGTGCCGGAATCGCCGGCGGCGTCTCCGAACAGGCCGCTATCGCGCGCCTGCGCGAGGATTGCGTCGACGACCGGATCGTTTTCGTTCACGTATGCGGCGAACATCCAGGCCAAGTCCACGCTGTCGTTGCGGTCGCGTACGAAATACAGCGCTTCGTCGAGCGGCCGCAGGCTGATCGCGACTTCGCGCTCCTGGGTAGCGCCGCCGTCGCGCTGCAGCGTGAAATTCATGTGCGTCGCCATGGCCGTCTGCAGCGCGTGCAGGCTTGCTGCGTCCCAGGCCAGCGGCGGATGCAGTTCGTAGTCGATATCCGCCTGCTCCAAGGTGGCGCCGAAACGTTGTGCCGGCCCGAGCTCGGGCACCGCGATGCCGAGGACGACGCGCTCGCCGGCGTGGTGCGCACGCACGCGCACGGCGACCAGCCCGCTGCCGCTGCCGAGCACGTGGTCGGTGGCGGTCGGCGCATTGCTGCGCCGGGCCTGGGCCAGTTCCAGCGCGGGATACACCTGCCGGAATGGCGCCACCCGCGCGTTCCAGTCCGGCTCCGCGGCAAGTGCGGAAGTACGAAGAAGCAGCAGGCACAGGCAGAGCGCGTGGCGCATATGCGCATTGTCAGCCATGCTGGTGCAGCGAAGTCAATCGATTGCGCCACCGGCGCGCTGCCGCTATCGTTCACGCTCACCCGCGCGCGGCGCGGGTTGGAATGAAGCTGATGCTGAAGCACTCTATTGCCGGTATTTTTGCCTTGGCCGCGTTTGCCGGGTCGGCTTGCGCCGCCGGCACTGCGACGCCTGGCGCATGTGGCGATCAGAGCAAGACGCCCGCTGCCGAGCGCGTGAAGAACACTGCGCACTGGACGACGGCCAGCGAAGAGGAAAACTTCGGTTACGACGTCTACCGCGGCGACAGCGAAAAAGGTCCGTTCGTCAAACTGACCAAGCAACCGATCCTCGGCAATGGCACGACGCCGGAAACGCACAAGTACGAATACGCCGACGAGACGATCGACCCATGCAAGGACTACTGGTACTACGTCGAGTCGATAGCCACCGACGGCGCGCGCGAAAAGTTCACTCCGGTTTTCCACGTGCCGGCCAAACGCCAGGCGCCATCCCCCAGCCAGGCCAAGCCGGTGAAGTGAATCCAACACTGCTGACGCGTTGATCCCATGCGCCTGCATCTGATCGAGCTGACCCTGTTCGCCACGTACGCGGAACTGCGTGCCGAGCGCGCGCGCTCGTACCTGGGTGTGCTGTGGTGGATCATCGAACCGGCCATGAACATGGCGGTGTATTACCTGGTCTTCGCGGTGATCCTGAAAACTTCGCAGGCGGACTATGTGCCGTTCCTGCTGGTTGGGCTGGCCCTGTGGCAATGGTTCAAGTCCTGCGTCAGCCATGGCGGCTACGCGATCTGGCAGCAGCTGCCGCTGATTCGCCAGGTCAAGGTGCCGGTGCAGGTGTTCCCGTCGGTGCAGATCCTCGCCGACACGATGAAGTTCCTGTTCATCCTCGCATTGCTGCTCGTGATCCTTTGGAGCTATGGCTACGCGCCGAACCGCGCGTATCTGGCCCTGCCGCTAGTGTTGCTCGTCGAACTGGTGTTCGCGGCCGGAGCGGCGTATCTCGTGTCTGCTGCGCTGCCATTCCTGCCCGATCTGCGCTTCGTTATCGAACAGGTGTTGCAGGTGCTGATGTTTCTGTCCGGAGTGGTGTTTGCGCTCGATAACGTGCCGCAGCCGTTGCGCGGCATTTTCATGCTCAATCCGATCGCGGTGCTGATCGATGCCGGCCGCGGCATCCTCATGCATGGGCGCTGGCCGAACTGGGGTGCGCTCGGCATCGTGACGCTGATTGCGCTGGCGATGTATGCGCTGGCCACGTTGTTGCTGGCGCGGCTCACGCCGCGTTACGTGAAGCTTCCGACATGAACGCGGCGCCGCTGATCTGCCTGGAGAATGTCGGCGTTGCGTTCAATGCGCGGGTCGCCGTCGGCGCGCCACGGTTCTGGGCGCTGGAAGACGTCAGCCTGACGCTCGATCGCGGCGACCGCCTTGGCGTGGTCGGTCGCAACGGCGCCGGCAAGAGCACGCTGTTGCGCACGCTGGCCGGAATCATCACGCCGGATCGCGGGCGTATCGCGCGCGCGCCGGTCACGTGTCAGCTGCTGTCGCTCGCGGTCGGTTTCATGCCGCACTTGTCGGGCCGCGACAACGCGATCCTGTCCGGCCTGCTGCTCGGCCTGCGCCGGCGCGACATCGAAGGGCGGCTGCCGGCGATCCTGGAATTCTCCGAACTCGGCGATTTCTTCGAACAGCCGATTTCCACATACTCGACCGGCATGATGGCGCGTCTCGCTTTTTCCGTGGCACTGCAGGTCGAACCCGAGGTTTTGCTGATCGACGAGATCCTGTCGGTCGGCGACGCCGACTTCGCGCAAAAATCCGGCGCCGCGCTGCGCGCGCGCATCCACGGCGGAACGACCGTGGTATTCGTTTCCCACAGCGACCGGCAGATCCGCGAGGTGTGCGATCGCGCCGTCTGGATCGAACACGGCCGCAGCGTCATGCAGGGCGGCGTCGATGAAGTGCTGAAGGCCTATCACGCCGCCTCACGCGCGGCCGCCGCCTGACCCCGATGAACGATCGCCCGCGGGCCGACTGGTTGGACTGGGACGGATGCCGTCTGCGCTGGGCGGTCGACGCAGCGATGCAAAGTCCACAAATGGAACTATGTATCGACGGCATCGTGTTCGAGCGCTCCAGCTCGACAGTCGTGCAGCACTTGCGTGAATTCGCGTGCACGCCGAGCGGCAACGCGCGGATCGAGTTCGCACTGCGTTCGGGCGGCATCGAGATCGCGCCGCCCTGGCGTGTCGTGTGGGGTCGCGCCGCCGCGCCGGGCGCACAGCAGTGGCAGGGCATGCCGAGCGCGATGCAGCCGCTGGCCGGCGCAGCGCTGCCGCCGATCGCGACGCCGTTGCCGCGGGCCGCTGTCGTCGTACCGATCCACAATTCGCCGCGGCTGGCACAGCGTTGCATCGAGGCGGTGCTGCGCTGGACGCCACGGCTCGCCAAACTGATTCTGATCGACGACGCGAGCACCGATGCCGGCGTTGCGACGCTGCTGGCCGACTATGCGGGGCGCGCGAATGTCGTCATCCGCAGCAACGCGCAGAATCTGGGCTATACGCGCAGCTGCAATCTCGGCATCGAGCTTGCCGGCGGCGCCGATGTGGTCCTGCTCAACAGCGACACGGAAGTCGGCCCGCGCTGGCTGGAGCGGCTGTGCCTGATCGCTTACGCCGATGCGGCGACGGGAACTGTCACGGCCGTGTCCGACAACGCCGGTGCGTTCAGCGTGCCGGAGCTTGAGCAGTATTGTCCGATTCCCTCGCGCTGGACGCTGCTGCAGGCGCAGCGCGCGTTGTTGCAGTACGCGGGCGGCTGCAGGCCGGAACTGCCGACCGGCAACGGCTTTTGCATGTACGTCAAACGGGTGCTGTTCGATCGCATCGGGATGCTCGATGCGCAGGCGTTTCCGGCGGGTTACGGCGAAGAGAACGACTTGTGCCAGCGCGCCGAACAGGCCGGTTTCCGCCATGTGATCGCCGGTGATGTGCTCGTGCATCACGAACGCAGCGCCAGCTTCGGCGACGAACGCCGCCGCGCGCTGGGCGCGCAGGGCATGGCCGTGCTGCGCGCGCGCTATCCGGATTACGAGGCGAAGATCGAAGCAACCTTGTTCGGCTTTGCGCGCCGCGTGCTCGACTACCGCGTGCGCCGCGTTTACGCCGACAGCGACGGCGCGTACGCCGAGCGTGCGCCGCGGCCGCGCCTGCTGATCGTGGCGGATCCCGCGGATTCCACCGCGAGCTTCGCAGATGGGCTGGCACGCTTCGAATGTTATGCACTGGTGAGCACTGGTTCGGGCTGGAAACTGCTGCGATGCGCCGATGCGGCCGTCCTCGAGACTGCATCCGCGGACGAGGCGGTGTTCTGCGCCTGGCTCGTGCGCTACGCGATCGAAGCGGTGTATGCAGCGGACGCAAACCCGGATTTGCGCTCGGCCGCCGCACGCGTCCTGGTGCCGTGCGTGGACTCCATCGATGCTCCCTTGCTGGAAAACATCGCCGGCGAGGTTGCGCGGGATGGCGCCGCTTCGTAAGATCGCCGGCGTCATTCCGGTCGGTTTCGCGCAGCGCTTGGACTCTTGCCCGCCGGCTTGCGATGGGTTCGGGCAAAATCGCCGCATCTGTTCGAGTTGAGCGCCTTTTCGATTCCCATGCTGATTCCCTCTTCTTCGTTCGCCACGCGCGGCTTCGGCGCAATGCTGCTCCTTGCCGGCGCCGATGCATTGGCGTGCTCCGGACGCCTGCACATCGAGATCAAGGATTCCGGCGTCTACGCGCTCGACTACGCCGCGATCGTTTCCGCCCAGCCGGACCTTGCGGATTGCAAGGCCGATGACCTGGTGCTGACCAGTCGCGACACGGAAGTTCCGATGCGCGTAACCGATGACGGCAACGGCCGGTTCCGGCCCGGCGGTCGCATCGAGTGGCTCGGCGAGGCAAGCCACGGTCCGCAAAGCTGGTTCGACCAGTACTCCAACGTCAACGTGTACTTGCTGGCGGCTGCGCCCGGCGTCCATGCGCGCGTGCGCGAAGCGCCGGCGCCCGCGCGCGGGACGCCCGCCGCACTGCGCCGGCGTCTGCATTTCGAGCAGGAAAACCTGATGATCCGCCTCGGCGACACCGAGATGAAGCACGGCGACGAGCCGGACGTCTGGCAATGGGCGAAGCTGACGCCAATCGACGCGCAGCCGTTCGCGTTCGACTTCAACCTGCCGGATGCGGATGCCTCCGGGGGTCGAGCCGCCGATGTCGCCGTGACGCTGGATTTTCGCGGCGAGTCCAATGTCGCGGCCGCACCCAAGCCCGTCGACCATGCTGTCGAAGTGACGGTCAACGGGGTCCCTGTGCAGACGTTGGAGTGGGACGGCCGCGCGGAAATCCGCCGCACGTTGAACATTCCGCGCAGCCAGATCAAGCCGAGCGGAAATCGGCTGCAGCTGCGCGTCCCGCGACGCGACATGCCGGGCAATGCGCAGAATTTCATCATCGACGTCGTGATGTTCAATTGGGCCGAGGTGGACTATCCGATCCGCGGCGATGTCGATGTCGGCGCGGCGGCGTTCCGCGCCGGCGCAAATGCGCCGATTGAGTTCATGCATTCCGGCGCGGGCGTTGCCGCGCTGCTCGGCAGCGACGGCCTGCTGCGCGCCGGCGCGCCGCTCGGAAATGGCCGCTTCCGCGCCGCGGGCGCTACGGAAAATGTGGATTTGTATCCTTTTGCCGGAACCGCGCTCAAGCCGCTTCTCGTGCGCGCGGTCGCCGCCGGCGACTTGCGTGCGGCTGCGCCGGGCTACGACTATCTGATGGTTACGCACCCGCGCCTGCGCGCAGCGATCGAACCGCTCGCGCAATACCATCGCGAGCACGGCCTCAAGGTGGGCGTGATCGACGTCAATGACATCTACGATCAGTTCGGCGGCGGCCTGGTGCATCCGGCAGCGATCCGCGACCTTATCGCCTGGGGCGTTGCGCACTGGCAGACCAAGCCGCGCTATGTGTTGCTGGTCGGCGATGCCAGCCTGGACATCCATCACGACATCCGCAATGTGCAGCGTCTGAGTACGACGTCGTTTGCCCCCAACGCAAATCTGCAACCGGATGAAGTCATGGTGCCCGGTGGCTTCATCGGCATGGGCGCTACTGAGTACGCGCACTGGGATCCGGAGCTGCCGCATCGCAACCTGGTTCCGACTTGGCAGGTGCCGTCGTCGTCGCAGGGACAGTCGGCCAGCGACAACCCGTTCGTCGCGATCAAATCCGACGATTACCACCCGCAGCTTGCGATAGGACGCTTTCCCGTCGTGCAGCCGGCGGAGGTCAAGGCGATTGTCGACAAGACGCTCGCGTACTTGTCCAATCCTGCGCCGGGTCGCTGGCACCGCGACGTGACCTTTATCAGCAGCAGCGAAGTCAGCGCATTCAAGGATGAATCCGATCATATGGCGCTCGAACTTGAGCGCGCAGGTTATGCGGTCAACAGCTTCTATACGGATTTCAACGACACCGACCCCGCGCACGTGAACGCCGTACGCACTTCGCTCAAGCGCAACCTCGACGAGGGCAGCCTGCTCGTGCATTTCATGGGTCACGGCGGCAGTTATATCTGGCGGGTCGGCCCGATGGGCGACCTGGTGGCGCTCGACGACGTGGCGGCAATGAAGAACGCCGGCCGTTACCCGATGGTGCTCGCGATGACTTGTTTTTCGGCGCCGTTCGACAATCCCGTCGACGATTCGATCGGCGAGCGCTTCCTGCGCGAAGGGGACAAGGGCGCAGTGGCCGTGTTCGGCGCGTCGTGGAGCAATTTCCCCAGTCCCGCCTATTCGAAGGACCTGATCGACTTGCTGCTGCAGCCGGGCAGGTCGATCGGCGAGGCGGTCGTCGCGGCGAAGGCGAAGACGGCAGACCGCACGTTTGTGGAAATGTATAACCTGCTCGGCGATCCGGCCGTACATCTGGCGCGGCCGCGCACTCAGCTGAAAATCCAGCCCATGTCCGGCGTGTGGGAAACGCGGCTCGCGGTACAGGTGCCGGCGGCGGATTTCGGCGGAACGGTGGACGTGGACTGGACCGACGCGCACGGCCAGATCTTGGCTTCGCGTCACTACGAGGCGCGCGATCGCCTGTTCTATCTGCCGTTGCTCGACCGGACTGGCCAGGTTCTGGTCTATACGGCCGACACGCGTAACGGCAGCACGGCGTTCGGCAGCTACGCCGTGCTGCAGGCGGTGAAGGCTCCGGCGGTGCCCGCGAAAGCGCCAGAAGCCGCTGCGTCGCAGCCGGTCGATCCCGTGGCGTCGCCACCGCCCGTAGCGGTGCCTGCCGCGATGGTTCCCGTCAACGCGCCTGATCGCATAAGCCGCCTGGGATTCGACGCGCAAGCCCCCGCGGCGGAAAAACTGCGCGCGGTTTCGCGGCGCTGACGCCATGGCCGCGCGCTACCGCCAGGCGTACGTTGTCGGCGCCTACCTGCCGAACGGCGGTACGCACATGGCCTGGCATGTCGGCCGCATCCTGCAACGCGATTTCGGCATACCGGCCGTCGCAGTCGGGATCGCCGGCGAATCGCCGGATCACGGTATCCACGCCTACGACCTGGCAATGCCCCTGGTGCCGCTGGCGCAAATGGAAAGCGACATCGGCCGCGACGACATCCTCATCGCCAATCCGAGTTTTTCCAGCCACCAGTTCGGCCTGCGCCTGCCGGGGTTCAAGCTCAGTTACGTGCAGGGCTTCAATACATTCGCGCTGCTCGATCTGAAGTTCGATCACTACGTGGCGGTCAGTGGGTTCGTTGCCGAGTTCCTGCGCGCGGCTTACGGGCTGGCCACGCGTGTGATTGCGCCGTTCGTCGACCTGGAACATTTGCCCCCCGCGCCGGCTTGGACGCAGCGGCCGGCTACTACGGTACTGCCATATCGCAAGGGTCTGCCTGAAGTCTGGGATGCCTCGTACGCGCGCTTGCGGGAGATCGTCGCCGCGCGCGCGCCGGAGATCGTGTTCGCCGAGCCGCTGGCCAGCGTCGGCATTCCACATGCCGCGCTGCTCGCACGGCTGGGCACGGCACGCTACGTGCTGAGCCTGTCAGCCGCAGAAGGCTTTGGCTTGGTGCCACTCGAAGCGATGGCAATGGGAGCGCTGGCGTGCGGCTACGATGGTTTCGGCGGACGGCAGTATATGCGTCCAAACGAGAATTGTGCCGTCGCCGCATATCCGGATATCGAACTCGTCGCCGATCGCCTGATCGCTGCCGTACGCGACACGCACAGCAGCGCCAGGCAGGCGGCGCAGGGGCGCTTGACGGCGCAAGCGTATTCATACGCGGCGTTCCGCGCCGCCTGGATCAGCGAGCTCTCAGCAGCGTTGCACCTGTCACCCGTGACGAGCACCCACTGAATCGCCGTCGCGGACGAAGCGGTCGTGTAACAGCCACAGCAGCGCAAATGCGCTGAGCACGTACGCAGAGGGAAACGCTCTGGACCATTCCGCGGGCAGGGCGAAGAAACGACAGACAACGTACGTTGCGCTGGTCGCTAGCAGTATCAGTGGTGTCGCGCGATGCCGTCGGTCCGTGCCGCCACGCTTGCGTATCAGGTATAGCGAGGCCAGCACCAGCAACAGGTAGATCGCAAAATCGGCATCACTGGCAAGCGCGCGCAGCCCGCTGGCAAGGGCGTCGAAGTAATCGTGCGGGGTAAGCGCCGGTGGATTGGACAGGGGGTGCGTGCAACGCTGCACCATCGTGCAATAAAAAAACGTCGACCAGCCGGGATTGCCGTAATAGCCGACGATCGCAAAGTAAATGGCGACGGAAGCCGCCGCGGACAGCGCAATCTTGCGCCGGTTTTCCGGTTGATGGACGAACAAGGCCAGCAGCAGCGGCGACGTGAACAGGATGAGGTCCGTGCGGATGCCGAGCACACAGGGGATCGCCAGCAACAGAGCGTTGATCCGCGCCATGGCGAGCCAGCGCGCGAGCAGCATTACGGCGGCGAATGCCAATCCGTCGGGGGTGGAGAACCGGGCCAGGTCAAACAGACCCAGGGCAATCGCGAATGGCGGCAGCAGGCTCGCGAATGGCGGAGACAGGCGCGCTCCGGCGAGGAGGTACAGGAGCAACAGCCCTGCGGCCACGCCAATGCCGGAAATTGCGTGGGTGGCGAATTCGATATCGACACCGGTTCTGTAGAGCAGGTAAATAAGCCCGGTGTATAGCGGTCGAATCTGGTAATACGGCAATTGCTCGGCGAACGCCGCAGCATCGCTGCTCACCGCGTGACGATATGCCGCGCCGCGACCCGTCCCGATGTTCTTCGCGCGCGCAATGTCTTCGTACAAATCCGGCGGCAGAACGCCGCGGAGTTCAGCATAAGTGAATGCCTGCAGCGCGGCCGCATCGCTGCCGTCGAATGACTTGGCGGAGGCGACGTAACCGACCACGTCCCAGTTGTGGAATGGCCGGTAGATCGACAGCCATAGCGCAGCGCCGGCGCAAGCCAAGTACAAGGACAACACGGCAAAACGGCTAGCGAGCCCGTTCGTTGCGCGCATGCGCCGAAACAGGGGAACGGCAGACTTCTCTACTTCATCGCGCCCGGCACTAACGACTGCCAAGGCGTCTTGTTGTGGGCTTTGTGCGCGTGAGTGCTCGGAGCCGAGTCACCAGCCGTCGCGCGAGGTGCACGAGCGCTGCGCGCGGATGCGCTCTCAGCCGTGCGCGTATCCGCGTCGTCGACGCCGCGTCCGCTGCCGGGCTCACGCACGTCGGACGCACCGCCGTCTTGCATCGGCGACATGACCGTATCGATTTCGGTGGATGCATTGCTGGCGATGGCAAAGCCTTCTTCGATCGACATCGCCTGGCCTGCAAAGGCCGCGCATGGTGCCGCGAGTATCGCTGCAACAACCAACTGCTTGAACACGGGAAGCTCCCGGGTGGGAAATCATCGCTTTTCTGACCGCGCTATCCTACCACGTATTGCGCACCCCTACTGTGAGCAGTATTCACGCCAAACTTGCGTCAGTTAGACTGCTGCGATGAGCATCCAGCCCGCCACAGTATTGGCCGCCCTGTCGGCGGACGCGGCCGTGTCCGGCAGCGAGCTCGCGGCGACGCTCGGTGTTACGCGTGCGGCGGTATGGAAGCAGATCGAGGCGTTGCGCGCGCTCGGCGCGCCGATCGAAGCAGCCGCCGGGAAGGGTTACCGGCTGACCTGGGCTTTCGAACCACTGGACGCGACGGCAATCCGCGCCGGTATGGATCCGGCGTTGCGCAAACGCCTGGGCGATCCGGACATCCGTTGGCAGGTGGATTCGACCAGCAGTACGTTGTTGCAGAACGCCGCCAGTGCGCGCGATCTGTCGGTGTGTCTGGCCGAAACGCAAAGCGCCGGGCGCGGCCGGCGCGGGCGCGACTGGGTTTCGCCGCTCGGCGCAAATGTATACTTTTCCCTGCTCAAGCGCTTCGGCGCTGGCATGGGCGCGCTGTCGGGCCTGAGTCTGGTTGCGGGTGTGGCACTGGTGCAGGCGCTGACTGATTGCGGCGTTAGCGAAGTCGGCCTGAAATGGCCGAACGACGTGCTCGCCGATGGCCGCAAGCTCGCCGGCATCCTGGTCGAACTCGGCGGCGAGTTCCTTGGGCCTTGCCACGCCGTGATCGGCATCGGCATCAACCTGCGCCTGCCGCGTAACGCGAAAGTCGGCCAGCCGAGTATCGATGCGGCGAGCCTGTGCGGCGGCGCGGCGCCGTCGCGCAACCGGCTGATCGGGCGACTGCTCACGCGTCTTGTCGTCGCGCTGGATCGTTTCGAGCACGAAGGCTTCGCCGGATTCCGCGAAGAATTCGCGCGCTGCGACCTGCTCGCCGGTCACGCCGTGCGCGTGCAGGCGAGCGATGGTGCACACGATGGCATCGCCGAAGGCGTCGACGCGCGTGGTGCATTGCGCGTGCGTCATGGCGGCATCGCCGCGGTGTACGACAGCGCGGAAATATCGGTGCGCGGCGCATGAACGCATGAAACTGCTTGTCGATCTGGGCAATACGCGTCTGAAATGGGCGCTCTGGGACGGTGTTGATTTGAGCCGGGTCGCCGCGGTGGCGCACGCGCAGGACACGCTGGATTTCGACGAGCTGTGGCACGGCGTGGACGGCGTCGATGCGGTGTGGGTTGCATCCGTGGCTTCCACGGCGCGCAACGAAGAACTCGGGCGCGCGTGCATCGAGCGTTTCGGAGTGCAGGCGCACTACGTGCGCACCCGCGCGCAGGCCTGCGGGGTGCGCAACGCCTACGCAGAACCTGAGCGCCTCGGCGTGGATCGTTTCCTCGCGCTGATCGGCGCGCATGCGCGGGTCAGCGAGCCCACCGTTATTGTCAGCTGCGGCACTGCGCTTACGCTGGACGCGCTCGCCACCGACGGCACGCATCTGGGCGGACTGATCACAGTGAGTCCCGACCTGGCGCTGGCGGCGTTGCGCGGCGGTACGGCTAATCTGAGCGTGGTACCGCCTGGGAAAATCAGCGAAATTGCCGACAATACCGCCGACGCAATGGAATCCGGTACCTGGCTCGGCGCGGCGGCGCTGGTCGAGCGCTTCACCGTGCACGCGAGGGCAAGACTCGGTGCGCAACCGGCCTGCGTGATCACGGGCGGCGGTGCGGCGCGCCTGACGCCACTGCTGACAGCACCGCATCGCGTCGACACCGAACTTGTGCTGCGAGGCTTGGCCTGCTTCGCTGACGCAAACGATTGATGCGCGTCCTCGGCTAGAATCGCGCCATGCTTTCCCGGATTCTTTTCCTGCTGTTGCTGGCGATGAACATCGGCGTTGCGTTGTGGTTGTATTTCGCGCCACAACCGCGGGCGCATGCCTTTGCTACAACCGATCCGGGTGTGCCGAAACTCGCGCTGCTGTCCGAACGTGAACGCGCCAACGACACGGGCGCGGCGGAGCTGGCCAGCGCACCGGAGGCAGCGGCGCAGCCAAGCAACGGTGCGTGCGCCAGCATCGGACCGTTTCCGACGCAAGTCGACATGCGTACAGCGCTCAACGCGCTGACACCATTGGTGGCGCGCATCCAGTATCGCGAAGCCCGTTCGACCGAAACCCGCGGCTACTGGGTCTACCTGGCGGCGCAGTCCAACCGCGAGAAGGCACTCGCACTGGCCCGGCAACTTTCCGAAAAAGGCGTGCGCGACTACTACGTCGTCACTGCGGGCGATCAGCCGAACACGATTTCGCTCGGCCTGTTCCACGATCAGGCCAATGCCGACAAGCGCCGCGACGAAGTGGCCAAGCTCGGGTTCGCGCCGGAAGTCGTTGCGCGCACCGAGGAACTGCCGGTGTACTGGATCGACTACGCCGAGGAGCGCGACCATCCGCTGGATTGGCGCGCGCACATGGTTGCGCAGCTGGAATTGCGTCAGCAAACCGTGCACTGCTTCTGACCGAACCATTGAGGATCGCAATGAGCAATCGAATCCGCGCCTATGCCACCACCGCTCCGAAAGCTCCGCTCACCGCGATCGACTACGACCCTGGCGAGCTCGGCGACGAACAGGTCGAGATCGCGGTTTCGCATTGCGGCATCTGTCATTCCGACTTGTCGATGATCGATAACGAATGGGGCTCGACGCGCTACCCGCTCGTCGCCGGCCACGAAGTCATCGGCACGATTACGGCGCTGGGACCGCATGCGAAAGGGTTGCGCGTCGGCGAGCGCGTGGGTCTGGGCTGGTATGCCGGCAGCTGCATGCACTGCGCGCAGTGCATGTCTGGCCATCACAACCTGTGCCGCGAAGGGGAGCAGACCATTGTCGGCCGTCACGGCGGATTTGCCGAGCGCGTGCGCTGCCATTGGTCATGGGCGATTGCGCTGCCGGACGCGCTCGACGCCAAGTCGGCCGGGCCGCTGTTCTGCGGCGGGCTGACGGTGTTTTCGCCGCTCGTAGATTTCGACATTCGCCCGACCGATCGCGTCGGCGTCGTCGGCATCGGCGGGCTCGGCCACATGGCGCTGAAATTCCTGCGCGCCTGGGGCTGCGAGGTCACGGCGTTCACGTCGAGCGCGAGCAAGGCCGACGAAGCGCGTGGCTTCGGCGCGCACCAAATCGTCGCGACGAACGACTCTAAAGCGTTGAAGCAGGTCGCCGGATCATTCGATTTCATCCTCGTCACCGCGAACGTGACGTTGGACTGGAACGCGCTGCTCGCCGCGCTCGCGCCGCGCGGCCGCCTGCACGTGGTCGGCGCCGTGCTTGAGCCGATCCCGGTGCCGGCGTTCGCGCTGATCGGCGGACGCAAATCGCTGTCCGGCTCGCCGCTCGGCAGCCCCGCAGTAGCCGCGCAGATGCTGGAATTCTGCGCGCGTCACTCGTTACTTCCACAAGTGGAAATGTTCCCGATGTCGCGCATCAACGACGCGCTCGCGCACCTGCGTGCGGGCAGGGCACGCTACCGCGTGGTCGTGGAGAACGATTTCCGCTGACTGCAGGTCATGCGAAAATCACGTGAGAAGCCAGCTGGACGACCGTTCGTGCGATAATGTCCCAGTGCTAAGAAGCATCTAATGCCGGCATAGCTCAGTTGGTAGAGCAACTGATTTGTAATCAGTAGGTCACGGGTTCGACTCCTGTTGCCGGCACCAGTCAGCCACAAGGTCTGTGCGAGATCATGCAGCCTTCCATGCAAATCGTGCGGCACCCGTTGCTGCAGTTCGAAAACTTCCTGCCCGTGCAGGACGTGGATTTGTTGCTGCGCACCGCGCTGACCCTGGAACCGCGCTTCGTCCCCTCCGGCGTCACCGATTCCAAGGAAGACTACCGACGCTCGCTTTCGATGGAAGCGCCGGCGAGTGTCGCCGATCTCGTTTCGGCCAGGATCCGCGAGCACTTCCCACAGCTGATCGCAGGTCTAGGTCTGCGCGGCGTCACGTTCGGACGCATCGAATGCCAGTTGACAGCGAACAACGACGGCAGCTATTTCCGTATCCATACCGATGCTGGACACAACAACACCTTGAGCCGCCAGCTCACGTTCGTCTATTACTTCAACAGCGAACCCAAGGGTTTCGAAGGCGGCGAGCTGCGCGTCTACGACGACCAGGTCCGCAACAACAAGCTCGCGCGCATCGACAGCTTCCAGGTGGTGCAGCCGCGCCACAACAGCATCGTGTTTTTCCAGGCTGCGATCATGCATGAGGTGACGCCCGTGCGCGTGCCGTCAAAACTTTTCCGCGATAGCCGGTTCACCGTCAACGGCTGGATCCACCGCGCGGTGTGAGACGCTTGCCACATTTTGCATGTGGCTTCAATCAACAAACGCTTAACCGCCGCATGTTAGGGTAAACCCCAAGGAAGTAGGGGTGCGCCGATGGGGAAATCTGCAGCAACGCTTTTGTCCGCGGTCGTGTGCCTGGTCTGCTCCGCAGCCGCGGCTGCGCAGTCGCTGAGCCATGCGCCCGACCTGATGTTCCACGATGGCCTGGAAGGCATTGGCGCCGGGCCGCCCACCGATGCGGACGCCGCGCGTTTTCTTGCGCAGGCGACGTTCGGACCGACCGATGCCGATATCGCGCACTTGCGTAGCGTGCATTATTCGGCGTGGTTGAACGAGCAGTTTGCCGCTGCACCGAGCTACGAGCTGCCGTATCTGAACTGGGTTTCCGGTACGCTCGGCGAGGACACGGGCCAGGAAAACCGCGAGGAAGCCTGGTTTCTCGGCGCGCTGGGCGGACCCGACCCGCAGTATCCGTCGACGTTGTCAAAGAATCACACCGACCAATTGCGCCAGCGCGTGGCGTTCGCGCTCAGCGAAATTCTCGTCATTTCGCAGGAAAGCGCCGGGCTCTACGACTACCCCGAAGGTATGGCGTACTACTACGACATCCTGATCCGGAACGCGTTCGGCAACTACGGCACATTGCTCGGCGAAGTCACGCAGAGTCCTGCGATGGGCATGTATCTGAACATGATCGGCAACCGCCGCGCGGACCTGTCGCAGAACCTGCATCCGGACGAGAACTACGCGCGCGAGATCAACCAGCTGTTCAGTATCGGATTGGTGATGCTCAACCTCGACGGCACGCCGCAGCTGGCCGGCGGCCAGCCGATTCCGACCTACGCGCAGAACACGATCACGAATTTCGCGCACGTGTTCACGGGATGGAACTGGGCGAGCTGCGACAAGGATTACGACACCAACCAAGATCCGCCTCTCTTCACCGGCAAGTATTACGACAACTTCACCTGGTGTTTCACGCCGTGGTTCTTGCCGAGCGACATGCTGCTGTCGATGGTGCCTTACGAGACGCGGCCGGCCGATGCCTGGGATGATCCCGGGTTCGACTTCAACTACCACGACAACGGCACGCACACCGACGACACGCACGGCAAGCAATTGCTGAACTATCCCGGTTCGGTGAATGGCGGCGTGTTGGCCGATGGCGGCACCGCAGCGAGCGACCTGCAGTTCGCGCTCGGCAACATCTACAATCACCCGAATGTCGGTCCGTTCATCGCCAAGCAGCTGATCCAGCGCTTGGTGACGAGCAATCCGAGCCCGGCCTACGTCAAGCGCGTGGCCACGGTGTTCAACGCCAATCGGGCCAGTGCCACGCAACTCAAAGCCGTGGTGCAGGCGATCTTGCTTGATCCCGAGGCGCGCTACGGGCAATGGCAGAACCCGGACAGCTTTGGCAAGCTGCGCGAACCCTTGCTGACCGTGACGCATTTCTGGCGCGCGATGCACGCCGAGCACCACTGCGGCCAAAACGTAGCGGCCAGCGGCACGCCCGGAACCATGGGCTACACCCCGCCGAGCAAATATGCGAATCAGAAGTACCGCTACGCCGGCTGGGGAACCGCGTGGTCAACGAGCGATACGCAATACGGCAGCGGTGTCGCGCAGGCCGCGCTGGATGCGCCGACGGTGTTCAATTTCTTCAAGCCTGGCTTCATGCCCGCCGGCGAGACGACTGCACGGAATCTGCTCGGACCGGAGTTCCAGCTGCAGACCGACAGCATCATTGCCAACAGCAGCAACAGCGTGCTCGGACGCACGTTCTGGTACGACGCGGGCGACGCCTGCGACAGCGGTGACACCTTCGGCAACGTGATGGTCGATTTCACCCAGGACGTTGCCTTGGCCGACGCGGGTCCGGGCGGCACGTCCGATGTTTTGGTGGACGCCTACAACAAGCGTTTCATGTCCGGCCAGATGTCGCCGTTTATGCGCCAGACCTTGATCAATCACTTGAATAGCGTGGATGCGAACAGCTGGGATTCCACCTGGAAAGTGCAGCGAATCAAGCGCGCGCTGTACCTGATCCTGACCTCCCCCGAATACATGGTCCAGAAGTAGGAACCGCCATGCGCCCCGATCGCCGCAAGTTCATCAAAAATACGATCTGCGCCGCATTGGGCGGTGCCAGTGTCTATTCCGCGCTGGGACAGTTGCAGCTGCTGCAGGCGGCAACGCGTGCCAGCTACTCCTTCAATGACTACAGGGCGCTGGTTTGCGTATTCCTGTATGGCGGCAACGACGCTTTCAACACGATCGTGCCGATTTCGGGCGCGGCGCGCACGGCGTACAACACGTCTCGGCCGACCGGCACTGGTCAAATCGGGCTAGCTGCCAATACGCTGGTAGCGCTGAACGCGCCGGCCACCGGCGCGGGCAGCCCCAATTCCGCAGCTGGCGACAGCAGCGTTTACGGGCTGCACGGATCGATGCCCGAGTTGGCCGCGTTGTTCAACGCAGGTCATGCGGCCGTGGTGGCGAATGTCGGCACGCTGGTCGGGCCGATCCTGCAAAACGACACGTACAACGGCACTGCCGTATTGCCGCCGCAGTTGTATTCGCATTCCGATCAGTCGGCGTATTGGCAGTCTTCGCCGCCGACGAATCAGCCGCTCACCGGTTGGGGTGGTCGCATCGCGGATCTGCTCGCCGCCGCGAACACCGGCAATGCGCCGATCATGACCGGCCTGGGCGGGCAGGACGCGTTCATGCGTGGACAGGACATCACCGGCTACGCGATGAATCCCACGAGCGCGGCTACGCTCGATTTTCCGTGGGCCTACGAGAACAACAGCAGCGTCAACCGCGTGCAGGCGGTGTTCAACACGCTGCAGGCATCCGGCACGCAGGCGCATGCGCTCGAGCGCACCTACGCCAACACGATGAATCATTCGATCGGCACTGCAGGCCTGATCAACGCGGCGATCGCGGCAGCGGACGCCGATATGACGGCCAAGGGCATACCCGGCAAGTTCCCGAATCCGGGCGGTTACGATCTGGACGCACAATTGTGCACGGTCGCCAAACTGATCTGGGCCGCAGCCAACAACAAGGGCGGCCTCAGCGGCATCCATCGACAGGTGTTCTTTGTCAGCGCCGGCGGCTTCGACACGCATAGCGACGAATTGGCCCAGCACGCGGGGGATGCCAACAACGTCGGCCTGCTGCCATTGCTGTCGAAATCGCTGAAAGGGTTCTACGACGCACTCGCGCTCGTGGGCTTGCAGAATGCCGCGACGGCATTCACCGCCTCGGACTTCGGCCGCACGTTGACGCCGAACAACGGCGGCACGGATCACGGCTGGGGTTCGCATCAGTTCGTCGTCGGCGGCGCGGTGCAAGGCAAGAAGTTCTATGGCAACGGCTGCGGATTCACCGGCGCATCGGCGAATTTCGGCCTGGTCATGCCGAGCCTGGTCAATCCGACCACCGACTGGGGTACGCCTTCACCGAATAAAAACGATCCGGGCGAAGGTTACGGCCGCCTGATTCCGACCACCTCGGTGGACCAGTATGCGGCGACGCTGGCCAAATGGTTCGGACTGGGCGACAGCGACATCGGCCTGATTTTTCCGAACCTCGGCAACTTCAACAACCCGTATCTGGGCTTCGTCTGACAGGATCGCGGGACAAATGTCCGTTTTGCCGGTCAAATAGCGTTCTTATTAAAATCGGATTAAAAAGGGGGAGGGGATGAGGACTTCGCGTCGCTTGCTGTTTGCGTGCGGCTTGGCGGGTATTGCCGCGGTCGGAATCCCTTTGGCGGCAGTGGCGGCGCTCAGCCATGCGCCCGATCCGCTGTTCCACGACGGAATGGAAGGCATCAGTGCGGGCCCTTTCACGGATTCTGACGCTTCGCGTTTCCTGGCCCAGGCCACGTTCGGGCCGACCGATACGGACATTACACACTTGCGCTCGGTCGGCTACACGACTTGGCTTGCCGATCAGTTCGCGGCGGTGCCGACCCACCAGATGGATTATGTCAACTGGGCGAGCGGCACACTCGGCGAGCAGGTCGGCCAGGGCACGCGCACCGAAGCGTGGTTTCTCGGCGCGCTCGGCGGCCCGGATCCGAAAAACAACGCGTTGATCCACACCGATCAGCTGCGTCAGCGCGTCGCGTTTGCGTTGAGCGAGATTCTCGTCGTCTCCGACCAGAACACCGAACTCGGACTCAACGGCGCGACGGGAATGGCGTACTACTACGACATCCTCGTCGACAACGCGTTCGGCAACTACCGCACGTTGCTCGAAAAAGTGACGCTCAGTCCGGCAATGGGCGTCTACCTCAACATGATGGGCAACCGCCGCGCGGTGCTTGCGCAGAACGTGCACCCCGACGAGAACTACGGCCGCGAAATCAACCAGCTGTTCAGCATCGGCCTCGTCATGCTCAATCCCGACGGCACATCGAAGCTGTCGGGCGGACAGCCGATTGCAACCTACACGCAAAGCACGATCACGAATTTCGCGCACGTTCTCACGGGCTGGAACTGGAAGAGCTGCGACACCAGCGGCTACGACCAGTTCGTCGGCTGCTACACGCCATACAACACACCCGGTGATTACACGACACCGATGGTGGCGTACGAGACAAAGCCGGCCAACGAGTCGGGTCAGGCTGCGAACTACAACTATCACGACAACGGTACGCACGCCGATGACACGCACAACAAGCAGCTGCTCACGTATTCCGGTGCGGCGAATGGCGGGGTGCTTGCCGATGGCGGCACCGCGACGAATGATTTGAAGTTCGCGCTCGACAATATCTACAACCATCCGAACGTTGGTCCATTCATCAGCAAGCAGCTGATCCAACGCCTGGTGACGAGCAATCCGAGTCCGGCTTATGTGCAACGCGTGGCAACGGTTTTCAACGCCAATCGCGCGAGCGCGACCCAGCTCAAATCCGTCGTACAGGCGATCCTGCTCGATCCGGAGGCGCGCTACATCGGCAACATCGGCACCTACGGCAAGCTGCGCGAGCCGCTGCTCGCGCTCACGCATCTGTGGCGCGCGATGGGCGCACGGCATGCCTGCGGCCAGGATGTCCCGTTTGTGCCGAATCAAAGTCAGGCGAGCTACTACGCGAACCAACCCTATCGCTATGCCGGTTACGCCACCGCGTGGAGTACCGGCGGCACGCAGTATCAGGGCATCGCGCAAGCGCCGCTCGATGCGAATACAGTGTTCAATTTCTTCAAGCCCGGATTCCTGCCACCGGGCGAAATGTCCACGCGCGGCTTGCTCGGCCCCGAGTTCCAGTTGCAGACTGACAGCATCATCGCGCTGAGCGCCAACACATTCGACGGCTTCTACATCTCTTATGACGTGAGCGACGTTTGTGACGCGGGCGATGTGATCGGCGAGGTGAAGATCGATCATGTACCCGATTACGCACTGGCCGGCGGCGCGAGCGGCGGTCCGGCGGACGCGCTGGTGGACGCCTACAACCATCGCTTCATGGCCGGGCAGATGTCGCCGTTCATGCGCCAGACGCTGCTCAATGACCTGAATGCCTTCGATAATTCGAGCTGGGGCGCGGATTGGAAAACCCAGCGCATCAACCGCGCGCTGTATCTGATCTTCACCTCGCCCGAATACATGGTGCAGAAATAGGAGAACGCCATGCGTCCCGATCGCCGCAAGTTCATCAAGCAAACCATCTGCGCCGCACTCGGTGGCGCCAGTGTCTATTCCGCGCTTGGCCAATTGCAGCTTGTGCAGGCCGCCACGCGTGCATCCAGCTATGCCTTCAGCGACTACAAGGCACTGGTCTGCGTGTTTCTCTACGGCGGCAATGACAGCTTCAACACGATCGTGCCGTATACGCAGTCGGCCTACAACGCGTACTACGGCAGCAACGGTGTGCGTCCGAAACTGGCGATTCCGCGCGCGAACCTGCTCGCGCTTTCCAACACACCGACCTCGGGTGACGGCATCCAGTACGCGCTGCATCCATCGCTGACGGGTTTGCAGACCTTGTTCAACAGCGGTCACGCCGCGATCGCCGCAAACGTCGGCACGCTGATCGAGCCGACGAACCAGGCCCAGGCCTGGGCGGCGATGAACAACAACGGCGGCGTCGCGCTGCCGCCACAGCTGTTCTCGCATGCTGATCAGGCCGCATATTGGCAATCTTCGCCGCCGACGAACCAGCCGATCACCGGTTGGGGCGGGCGCATCGCCGATCTCGTCGCCAGTGCCAACGGCGGCAACGCGCCGATTCTCACCAGCCTCAACGGTCAGGACGCCTTCATGCGCGGCGTGGACGTGAACGGCTACATCATGGGCACTACCGGGGCGTCGGTCATCGACCTCGGTTATCCCAGCAGACAGACGCCGTTTGCGGCTCTGCACAGCGGTACGCAGGAAGCGAACGCACTCGAGCGCACGTTTGCGTCCGCGGTGAATCATTCGACGAGCACCGCCGGCGTGATCAATACGGCCGTCGCGTCGCACGATTTCTCGGCGTTCTTTCCGGGGGCGAACTACGACCTGGCCGCGCAGTTGCAGACCGTCGCGCAGTTGATCTACGCGGCGAACGCCAACCAGAACAACAGCGGGGCGAATTACGGCGGCCTGCGGCGCCAGGTGTTTTTCGTCAACGCCGGTGGCTACGACACGCACAGTGACGAGCTCAACGTGCACGGCGATCCTGTGAATCCGGGCATACTCGATCTGCTGTCACGGTCACTGGCCGGCTTCTACAACGCCCTAGCCAGCGTCGGCCTGGCAAACGTCGCGACCGCATTCACGGCGTCGGATTTCGGCCGCACGCTCACGAACAACGACAACGGCACCGACCATGGCTGGGGCGGGCATCACTTTGTTGTCGGCGGCGCCGTGCAGGGCGGCAAGTTCTACGGCAACGGCAGCGGCTTTGCGAGCAATCTGGCGTCGCCGAATTTCGGGCTCGTCATGCCGAGCCTGGCCAACCCAACGACACCCTACGGCATACTCTCGCCGAACCTCAACGATCCCGGCGACGGCTACGGACGGCTGATCCCGACCACGTCGGTCGACCAGTACGCGGCGACGCTCGCGCACTGGTTCCTGAGCGGCGGCGGCGTGGATCCAACCAGTGACATTGGCTTGATATTTCCGAATCTCGCTAATTTCTCGCCGTCGGCGAACTACGATCCGACCAACGGATATCTCGGTTTCGTCTGAGGCGCTGGACTATCGACGCGGCTTGCGAACCCGTAGTCGCGCGCCCGCCGCAAAGGCCAGCACGCAGGCGAGCAAGGCGCCGAATTTCCAGCCGTTGACGGGAGCGACGCTCAATGGCGCGGGCGGTGGTG
>Ga0068864_100000723_pt1 | contig 27595 bp, 26 predicted proteins | sample KBSSwiS72_FD_66586 | JGI IMG/M metagenome (GOLD analysis project Ga0068864, IMG submission 66586) | Switchgrass rhizosphere microbial communities from Kellogg Biological Station, Michigan, USA - KBS Switchgrass S7-2 | ecosystem: Host-associated > Plants > Roots > Rhizosphere > Soil ...
CGACCACGGAGGCGGGCACCCGCACCAGCTCGGCGAAGGCGCCCCAGGTGCGGTCGGAGTGGCCGGCGCGGCAGAGGTTCTCGCGGCCGCCCATGCAGTCGCCGCACCGGCCGCACGGACCGGAGACGCCGGGCACGACGCGCTCGCCGATCTTCCATCCCGCGACGCCGTCGCCGACCGCCGCGATCTCGCCGGCGAGCTCGTGCCCCATCGTCAGCGGGAGGGACACGCGGGGATGGCCGCGCTCGAGGATCTTCAGGTCCGTCCCGCACGTGACGGCGCGCCGCATCCGAACCACGACCTCGCCCGCGCTCGCGACGGGATCGGGAAGATCCCGCTCCTCGAACCGGCCGATCTCGGACTGGACGAAGGCGCGCATGAATCGCGCCCTCACATATCACCGATCGGCGACGCGAAGGACACGCAAAAAAAGGGCGCCCTCGCGGGCGCCCTCCGAATGAATCCGAGTGGAGACTACTTGCAGCGATACACGGTCACGTCGTCGACGTACCAGCCGAAGACGCCGCCGCAGCCGTCGTTGCCGAAATCGTAACGAAGCACGATCTTGTCCTGGGACTTGGCATAGGGAGCGAGGTTCACGATCGAACGTCCCCAGGAGCCGTCGACCTTCCCGCCGTCGGTGCCCGACCAGGCCGGCTGTCCGGCGAGCGGGTCGGTGTTGCCGGCGGCGGCCGTCACGAGGGTCTGGTTGTACGCGTTGTAGATGAAGTCGGCGGGCGCCACGCGGACGAAGCTCGCCCCGTTGACGCTGATCCAGAGATTGCCGCCGTCGAAGCCCGCCTCGCTCGCGACCCAGTGCATGAAGGTCAGCCGCGGGCTCGTCGTGTTCGCCGGGATGGTGATCTTGGGGCTCGTCAGGTGGAGAACCCCGGACTCGTCGCCTCCCGGCGCGCACGTCCCGTACGTCGGATCGAGCGCGAAGAAGGCGTGGCCGGTGCGGGCGTCGGGAAGGCCGGACACGATCTTCCAGTCGCGCGCCGTGAAGTCGGCCGGAACGACGGCCTCGTGGCTCACCGTCCAGGCGGTCTTGTTGGCCTCGAACGTATCGCTGAAGACCTGGTCGACCTTCAGCGGGGCCGGGCAGAGCGCCGGATGATTCTGCGCCAGCAGGGGCTGGAAGCCGCACTGGGTCGGCTCGGTCCGCATCTCGACCGCGAGCATCGCCTTCTTGACCTGGTCGACGTCCGCGGCCGTGATGATCTGGCCGGAGGGCGCGCCGGTGTTCAGATCCGGGAGGTTGACTCCGATGAGATCCGCCGCCGAACGCTCGATCGCGTCGGCGTGATCCGGGAAGTCCGTCGTGGGGTGCTGGTAGACCGACTCAGCGCGGAAGTAGATATGCGCGGCCTTGATCAGGCCGATGCCGGTGATCGTCTGGCCGTTGTAGACGCCGCCGTCGGCGATGAGCGCGTAGGCGTGGTTGGGAATGCCGGAGTTGGTGTGCACGCCGCCGCCGTCCGCCGTCGAGCACGTGTACTCGAAGGTATCCGAGATCTTTCCGGGGTTGCCGAAGCAGCGGGGATTCCACATGTCGCGGAGGGCGCCGACGGAACCCGGCGCGTTGACTTCCTCACCGATGAGCCAGCGATAGGAGCTGTCCGTGCCGACGCCGAGGGTCATCGACGCGCTCGCCGGGAGACCGGCGACGATCTTGTTGCCATCCGCGCGCGTCACCTCGACGCTGGCGATCGCCGCGTTCGAGCCCAGGTTCAGGATGCCGGAGGCGGGTGCCATGAAGATGATGCCGGCGGCGTGGGCGCCGATGGCGTTGGCCGCTCGAGCCCCCGATCCGCACTCGTTGGCGCCGTTGGGAAGGAGAGTCCAGTCGACGATCGCGATCTTCCCGGTCAGGTCGTTCGTCAACGGAGCGCAAGCGCTCGCCGGGTTGGCCATTTCCATCGGCCCCGACACCGTGAAGGGCTTGGCCGGCTCGTTGACCGACGCGCGCGAGAAGTAGCTTCCGGCGGCGCTGCCGCCCGTGATCGTCAGGACCGGAGGAGGAGTGCCCCAGAACGTCGAGCAGGCCTCGGCCGTGCGCGCGTTGTCCGGCGCGTCGACGCCGCGGCCGTTGATGCGGTCGATCGTCTCGCCGAAGATGTCCGAGTAGGACTCGTTCAGCGCTCCGGGCTGCCACGCGTAGATCAGCCCGTGGGTGTACTGCGTGTAGGCGTGCGACCACTCGTGGCCCGTCACGTCGTCCGTGGTGAATCCGGGGCAGAACGAGATGAACGTCCCGTTCCAGGAGGCGTTGGGGCACGAATAGCCGCGGTTGAAGATCGAGTCCATGATCGCGCCGGCGCCGTCGAAGGAGTCGCGGCCGAAGGCGTTCTTGTAGAAGTCGTACGTCTCCTTCGAGGAGGTGATCATGTTGTTCGCTTCGGCCGAAGCGGTCGGGAGCGATTGGCCCTCAACCCAGTAAGGCGAGCCGGGATAGGACGGGGGCACGTTGGGGAGGCCGGCGCCGTCGTAGGCACGCCGATAGAGAGCGTCGATGATGCCCGGGAGACGGTCGATGATCTTGCCCGAGTGGGCGTCCACGAAGATGAACTCGCGGATGTCCGAGCCGTTGCCGGCCTCGATCTGCCAGGCCAGGTGGTTCTCGCCCGGGATGCCCTGCGCCAGGCCGGTGCGATAGACCATGAGGACGCCGGACCGCACGTAGACCGCACGACCCTCGTTGTCGGCGCTGACGGCGGCGATCGCGGTCGCGCCGGCCTCCGTGGCCGCCCGCGTCGGCGTCGGATCGACCCGGATGTCCGGAACCAGGTTGCCGTTGACCGTGGTCAGCTCGCCGGCCGCGTCGACGTGAGCGCGGACCATGCCGGCGTAGACCGGGATGCCCCGGTACGTCTGGTAGTACGTGAAGTGGCGCGTTCCCAGCTCGTCGGCCTGCTCGCGGCCGAGCTCGAGCTCCGAGTCGGCGTCCGAGATGCCGAAGGCGCCCGAATACTCGCGCAGGAACTGCCTCGACTTCTCCTTCGCCGCCGCTGCGTTCGACGGGAGCAGGTCGCCGCGCTCGCCGGGCTCGATCCCCGCGAAGCGCACGGCACCGGTCGCCGGCGACGTCGTCACGCGAACCCGGCCGGCCGCCGAGCTCTTCATCCGCTCGATGCCGGCGGGATCGATGGGACCGCCCTTTCCCTTCTCCTTCTCGGCGGCCGTCAAGAGCGACGAGCCGGCGAGAAGGAGAACGATTCCGAAGACACTTCGAACGAATGCGATGCCCCAGGGTATTGACGTGCGATTCCGCATCAGGCACCTCCGCTAAGGGTTGACGAAACGACTGCTTCTCGAACCGGGGGAACCGGAATCGAATCTATGGGGAACAAGAAGCGAAAAGGAAGGACGAAGAGCTCTTTTTCGAGGCCGAAAATCGGAGGCGATCCCGAGCTCGAGGACCTAGCGAGGCCGAAGCGAGAGGGTGACCGAATAGTTTTCCGGGGCGATGGCCCGCCCGGTGACGGGCTGCGGAGCGAGCCCCTCGAGGCGCAGGACGTACCCCTCGAGATCCGCCTCGGGCTCTCCGCGGTTCGTCTCGAGCGAGACGGCGCGCGGCTCGGCGTCGCCGACGCGCACCTCGAGCGAGATGCGGGCGTTCCCCGCCCAGATACACTGCTCTCCCTTTGGGCAGCGGGAGTCCTCCGGCACCGCCAGAAAGGCGACCGAGACCTTGCCCGAATCGAGCGCGACCCTCTCTCCCACCTTCAGCGTGAACGGCTGGCCGGGCGCGGCGGCCGGCTCCGGCGTCGCGGCGACCGGTGCGCCGCCGGGGGACCCCCCGCCGCCGGGGGACCCTCCGGCGCAGTCCGACGCGAAGAGGAGCGCGGGCAGGGCCAGGAGGAGCCCGGCGCCAATCCGGGCCCGCCCGCTCACGACTTGCGCGACCCCACGAAGCGGGCGAGGTCCGGGAGCACGCCGCCTCCCCCGGGCAGGGACGTGGCCGTCGCGACCGCCTCCGCGACGTTTTCGGCGAGCAGCGCGCGCGACTTCTCGACTCCCCAGACGACCGGGAAGGTCGCCTTGCCGGCCGCCGCGTCCTTGTGGGCCGCCTTGCCGAGCGTGGCGGCATCGGCCTCGACGTCGAGCAGGTCGTCCTTGATCTGAAAGGCGAGGCCGATCCGGCTCCCGTAGGAGTCGATGCGGGCGAGCGTCGAGTCGTCGGCGCCGGCGAGGATCGCGCCCGCGCACAGCGAAGCGCGAATGAGCCGGCCCGTCTTGTTCTCGTGGATGCGGGTCAGGAGCTCCGCGGTCGGAGACCTCTCCTCCTCGGCTTCGAGGTCCGCCGCCTGTCCGCCGATCATGCCCTGCGTCCCGATGGCGTCCACGACCGTCTCGAGGACGCGGACCTTGGCCGCCGCGTATCGCTCGCCGCGCGGATAGGAGGCGAAGACGCCCAGGCCGTGCGTGAGGAGGGCGTCGCCCGCCAGAATCGCGGTCGCCTCGCCGAAGACGACGTGGCAGGTCGGCACGCCGCGCCGCAGGTCGTCGTTGTCGAGCGCCGGCAGGTCGTCGTGGATCAGCGAATAGGTGTGAATCATCTCGAGACCGCACGCCGGCTCGAGCACCAGGCTCGGCGGAGCGCCGAGAACCTCCGCGGCCGCGACGCACAGGGTCGGCCGCAGCCGCTTTCCGCCCGCGAAGACGGAGTGCCGGATCGCGCGGTGGAGCTGCTCGGGCCAGACGTCCGGCCCGGGGAGGAGCCGTTCGAGCGTCGCGTCCACCTCGAATCGGCGGCGCGCGAGATACTCCGAGACGCCGCTCGCCGCGGTCTCAGCCCCGACGCTCATCGTCCCCTTCCGCCGGCGCATCCTCCGTCTCGAAGGGAACGGCCTTCCACTCCTCCGACGATTCCTTGAGCACGATCTCGACGGACTTCTCGACCTCCGTGAGACGGGCGTCGCAGAACTTCGCGAGCTCCATGCCCTCCTGGAACAGCGCGAACTGGCGCTCGAGGCCGCGGTCCTCGCCCTCGAGCTCGGAGACGATCGACTCGAGCCGCGCGATCGCCTCCTCGAACGTCCGATCCTTTCGCACGCGAGCGTTCACGATTCCTCCTCGGGTTGACGGAACAGGGGCCCGTCGTCGGTCTTGCGGCTCGTCTCGCGCACGATGGCGTTGAACGTGCCCTCGCTGAGCTGGACGCTGACCCGGTCCCCGAATCGCACCGATTCGGCGGACAGGATCGGCCGCCGGGACTTCTCGCGGAACACGACGGAGTAGCCTCGCGCGAGCACCGCGAGGGGCGACAGCGCGTCGAGCTTCTGGACCAGGGACCTCAGCGCCGAGCGCCTCCGTTGCGCGGCGCTGCGCTGGCGCTCCAGCAGCATCGCGCGAAGGCCGGCCACGGCGTCCCCTCGCCTCGCGAGCTCCGCGACGCGGGGGAAGTCCTCGAGGAACCTCCTCGCGGCGGCGACGCGCGAGGCGTACTCGGCGGGGCGCCGCTCGAGCACCGAGACCAGCGCGGCCCGGTGCTCCGCGACGCGGCGCCGCGTCTCGGAGACCCTCGCCGGGTAACCGGCGAGCGCGGAGGAGCGGGACGCGATCGTCAGCCTCGACCGCTCGACCGCGAGACGCGAACGCATCGTGCGCACGCAATCCTGCCGGGCGCGGGCGACGCAGCGGAGGATCTCCTCCTCCCTCTCGATGACGAGCTCGGCGGCGGCCGACGGCGTGGGCGCGCGCAGGTCGGCGACCAGGTCGCAGATCGTCCAGTCGGTTTCGTGGCCGACGCCCGAGATCGTCGGAATCCGCGAGGCGGCGAGCGCGCGGGCGAGCCCCTCGTCGTTGAACGGAGCGAGGTCCTCCGGAGATCCTCCGCCGCGCGCGACGATGAGGACGTCGAACGCGGCTCGCCGGTTGAGGTGGCGGATCGCCGCGACGATCTCCACGGCCGCCAGCTCACCCTGCACCCGCACGGGATAGACCGTGATGGCGAGCCGGCGGAAGCGCCGGGAGAGCACGTTGAGCATGTCGCGCAGCACGGACCCGGTCGGCGACGTCACGAGCGCGATGCGGCGCGGCAGCCGCGGGATGGGCCTCTTGCGCTCGGGCGCGAAGAGCCCCTCGGCGGCGAGCCGGGCCTTGCGCTGCTCGAAAGCCAGCTGCAGCGCGCCGCGGCCGACCGGCTCGATCGCGACCGCGCGGATCTGGAACCGGCCCTGCGGCGCGTAGAGGTCGAGGGATCCGCGGACGACGACCTCGAGACCCGGCTCCAGCCGGAACGGCACGTGCTTCAGGTCGGAGGCGAAGATGATCGCCGAGAGGCACGCCGTCTTGTCCTTGATCGTGAAGTAGCCGTGCCCGTTGCGCAGGTCGTAGCGGGCGATCTCCCCCACGACCGAGACGTCGCGCCACGTCGTGCGCAGGACACCCGAGACCTCGGCCAGCAGCTCCGAGACGGTGTAGGGCCGCGGCGGGGCGGCGGCCGGCACGGGACGCGGGAACATCGCTGCGATTCTAAGTCGGGCGAGACCGGGACGCCTCGGAAAACGGAAGCGCGAAGACGAGCAGCGTCGCGATCTCGACCTCGGTGTCGCCGAAGTTGTATTCGAAGAGGCCCGCGATCGTCAGCGCGGCGCCGGCCAGGAGGGCTCCCGTCCAGACCGCGGAGAGCCCGGGAATCGTCTCGCGACGCAGCCTCCCCACGGTGCGGACGAGAAAGGCGGCGAGGATCATGGCGTACGCGGCGGCCGCGAACACTCCGTGAGCGGCCGCGATCTGGATGAAGTTGTTGTGGAGATGGGGCACGCGCCAGCGCGGCGCGTCCGGATCCCGGTACAGCGGGTAATACGGCTCGACCATGTCCGGCCCGAGCCCGAACACGGGGCGGTCGCCCACCATGCGCGCGCCTGCGCGCGCCATCGCGATGCGGTCCCGGTTCGTCGTGTCCGACAGATCGGCGATCGACCGGATGCGCTGGCGGATCTCGGGAGGCGCGGCGAAGAAGACGGCGACGAGCGCCGGGGCCAGGATGAGCAGGGCCCGCGGGCGCCGCACGGCGGCGTAAAGGAGGAGCGCCGCCAGGATGCCGACGTACGCCCCCCGGGTGTACGTCAGGAGCACCGCCGCGAGCGGAACGGCGGCGAGCGCGCCGATCCAGCGACGCCTCCCCCGCTCCTCGAGGGCGATCCCGAGCAGGAGGCACCCGGATATCGCCTCGAGCCCGGCGAAGGTCATGTAGTGCGAGAGCGTGCCGCGGATCCGATTCTCGAGGTCGTCGCCGCCGTGGAGGAACTGCCAGATCCCGAGAAGGCCGAGGAGCACGCCCATTGCGCCGAGCGAGAGGCAGACGGCGCGCGCGCGGGAAGCGGAGTCGACGAGGTCCATGGCGATCGGGACGAGGAGCAGCAGGGACAGGCCGGCCAGGTGCCGCGAGCTGACGGCGGGGTCGCGCGAGAAGGCGGCCGACAGCACGGTCAGGAGGGCGAGGACTCCGAAAAGAAAGACGAACGGAGACCGGAGGCTCTCGGGGGATCGGCCCTCCCTGCGAAGCGACACGATCCAGACGACGAGGAGGACGCCCGCGACCGCGTAGGCGGCCGAGATGAGCGCCGGGATGAACGCGAGGACCAGGAGCAGCGCGAAGGCGGCCGGGGCGCGACGCGCCACCACGGGCGTCGTGCCCTCCTGCGCCAGGGGGCCGGCGGTGCTAGCGACCCGCGGCCTCCGAGCCCGGGAGCGCTTCGTCGATCAGCATCACGGGGATGTCCGAGACGATCGGATAGACGAGGTCCGCCTGCTTCGAGTACAGGCCCTGGGTCACCACGGGCTCCTCGTCGCGGAACTTCTCGCGATACTTCTCGATGAGCGACCGGCGAGTCGATTCCTTCAGCTCGACGAGCTCGAGGGGGCCCTTCGTCTTCGGACAGACCAGGATGGCGAGAAGCTCGGGATCAACGGGCATGTGCGCTCCGGGACCTCCTCGCGCGGGAGTATATCGGGGCTTCGTCCTGTCATCCCGAGCGGAGCGAGGGACCCCTTTCTGAGTCGAAATCTACCTACGAAAGGGGTCCCTCGTCGCTACGCTCCTCGGGATGACAGGGCGGCCTCGGACGGAGCGATTACGCCGAGAGGCTCTCCAGGATCTCCTTCGGGTGGGACTTCGGCGACACCTTCGGGTAGGCCTGCGCGATCTTGCCCTCCGGGTCGATCACGTAGCTGATCCGCTTCGCGTACTCGGCCTTCGCATCGTCGCAGGCGCCGTACGCCATGCCGATCTCCCGCTTCTCGTCGCAGAGCAGCGGAAACGGGTACGAGAACTTCTCGGCGAACGCGGCGTTGTCGGCCACGCAATCGAACGACGCGCCGAGGATCTCGACGTTCTTCTTCTGAAACTCGGGATAGAGGTCGCGGAACCCGCAACCCTCGAGCGTTCAGCCGGGGGTGTCGGCTTTCGGATAGAACCAGAGCACGACGGTCTTGCCGCGGTAGTCCGACAACCGCCGGGTCTTGCCCGTGTGATCGAGCACCGTGAACTCCGGGGCCTTCTCTCCGACTTCGAGCATTTGCGGTCTCCTCAACGCCATCTTCAGAATCCCGATCGGATGGATCACGCTCGGGTCCTCAGCGGCTTCTCCCAGGTCTCATCGTACTTCGGCAGCGCGGGCTCGCGGCCGGCGCGCCGATCCTCTCCCCACTCCCAGACCTTCGACCATTTCAGGAACACACCCCACGCCTGCAGCGCGCAGAGAACGAGGCCGTGCCGTCCGTCGAGAAACCCGGCCTGGATGACGTACATGCGAAAGAAGCGCCAGAACGGCCGGAAGACGAGCTCGACCGGACCGGCGCGGTGCCCCGCGCGGTAAGCGTCCGCGGCGCCCCACGCCGCGAACCGGTGAACCTTCTCGAGGTACTGGTCGAGAGAGCGGCAGGTCTGGTGGACCAGGGGCTCCGTCAGCGTCGGGACCGGTCCGCCCGGAGCCAGGTCGGCGTGCACCCGGCGGTGGGGATAGCGCGCCGCGTCCTTTTCCAGCAGGCGCACGATGCGGTCGGTGGACCAGCCCGAGTGCCGGATTTCGCGCCCGAGGAAGAAGTTCCGGCGCCGCAGCCCGAAGGCGCGAGCCGGCGCGCCGCCCTCGAGCGTGCGCGCGATCTCGCGCGCCAGGGCCTCCGGGACGCGCTCGTCGGCGTCGATGATCAGCAGCCACGGCGTCTCCACCTGATCCATCGCCCAGTTCTTCTGGGCGGCCGATCCGAGGAACTCCCTCTGGACGACGGTGAGGCGCGGGAACTCGCGGGCGATGCGAACCGTGGCGTCCGTCGAGAAGGAGTCGACGAGGAGGATCCGATCGGCGAAGGCGAGGCTCTCGAGGCACTCGCGAATGGTCGCCTCCTCGTTCAGGGTGGTGACGATGACCGTGAGGGCGGGGGACATTATCGAATCGTCGCAGGGGCGGGGCTTGTCCCCGCCCCCTCACGTCGCAGCATTGGCCGCGTCAGTCGCTTTTGAGGGGGCGGCCGCCAGGGCCGCCGCGACCACGGTCGAGCGCGACATCAATCCACCCTCACCTGCACCCTCTCGATCTTCCGCGCCTTCCCGGTCGCCTCGTCGACGTCGATCACCGCTCCCGACAGGCGGATGTCCCTCTTCGCCGTCTCGAAGGAGCGAGGCGTCTGCGAGAGGAACTTTTCGATGATCCGATCGCGGGAGAAACCGATGATGCCCTCGTAGGCGCCCGTCATGCCGGCGTCCGTGAGGTATGCCGTTCCGCCGGGGCGGATCGTCTCGTCTGCGGTCGGCACGTGCGTATGCGTGCCGAGGACAGCGGATACGCGGCCGTCCAGGTACCAGCCGAGCGCCTGCTTCTCGGAGGTCGCCTCGGCGTGCATGTCGACGACGATCACCTTGACGTCCTTCGCGCGCGCGAGCTCCTCGTCCGCGACGCGAAAGGGCGAGTCCGCGTTGGCGGGCATGAAGACCTGGCCCTGGAGATTGAGCACGCCGACCGGAACGCCGGCGGCGGTCGTCTGCACCGTCCAGCCCCGGCCGGGGTTTCCAGGCGGGTAGTTCGCCGGCCGGAGGAGCCGGTCCGACGAGTTGAGCGACTCGTAGATCTCCTTCTTGTCCCAGATGTGGTTGCCCGAGGAGAAGACGTCGATGGGGAGCTTCGACAGCTCCTCGAAGAGCTCGACCGTGAGGCCGAAGCCGCCCGCGGCGTTCTCGATGTTCACGATCGTGAAATCGATGCGGCTGCGATCGATGACGCGAGTGAGAGCCTCGACGATCGCGCGCCGCCCGGGCGAGCCGACGACGTCGCCGACGAAGAGGATGTTCATTCGGGTGGAGGCGCTATCGCGCGTACTCCACGGCCCGGGTCTCCCGGATCACCGTCACCTTGATCTGCCCGGGGTACTGCAGCTCGGCCTCGATCTTCTTGGCGACGTCGCGCGACAGCCACAGGGCCTCGTCGTCCGTGACGCGGTTCGCCTCGACGACGATCCGCAGCTCGCGGCCCGCCTGGATCGCGAACGCCTTCTGGACGCCCTTGAACCCGTCGGCGATGTGCTCGAGCTTCTCGAGGCGCTTGACGTACGTCTCGAGGATCTCGCGACGGGCTCCCGGCCGCGCCGCGGACAGCGCATCCGCGCCGTTCACGAGAACCGCCTCGAGCGAGCGGGGCTCGTAGTCCCCGTGGTGGCACTCCATCGCGTGGATCACCTCGTTGGATTCGCCGAACTTCTTGAGGACCTCGCGACCGAGCTCGAGGTGGGTTCCCTCCATCTCGCGGTCGATCGCCTTGCCGATGTCGTGGAGCAGGCCGGCGCGACGTACGACCTCGACGTTGGCGCCGAGCTCGGCCGCCATGTTCATCGCGAGCCAGCCGACCTCCTTGGAGTGCTGCAGCACGTTCTGTCCGTAGGACGTCCGGTACTTGAGCCGCCCGAGCATCTTGACGAGCTCGGGGTGCAGGTCGGGGATCCCGAACTCCAGGGCGGTCGCCTCGCCCTCGTGCCGGATCTTCTCCCACAGCTCCGACCGCACCTTCTCGACGATCTCCTCGATGCGGGCGGGGTGGATGCGGCCGTCGACGATCAGCCGCTCCAGGGCGTGGCGCGCGACCTCGCGGCGCAGGGGCTCGAAGGCGCTGATCACGATCGCCTCGGGCGTGTCGTCGATGATCAGGTCGACGCCGGTCGCCGCCTCGAGCGCGCGGATGTTCCGACCCTCGCGGCCGATGATGCGCCCCTTGAGATCGTCCGAGGGCAGCTCGACGACCGACACGGTCGCCTCGACGACGGTGTCGGAGGCCAGCCGCTGGATCGCCATGCCGATGATCCGCCGGGCCTTCTGGGTCGCCTGCTCGTTCGCCTCCTCCTCGATCCGGCGAATGAGGCCCGCCGACTCGAGCCGGGCCTCGTTCTCGACCGACTTGACCAGGTCCCGCTTCGCGTCGACCGCGGTCAGGCCCGAGATCTGCTCGAGCCGCTTGCGCTGCTCGTCGATGACCCGCTGGATCTCGGCCTGCATGTCCTCCAGCTTCTTCTGCTGGTCGGCGACGGCCTTCTCCTTGCGGGCGTACTCCTCCTCCCGCTTCTCCTGCTGGTTCAGCTTGCGGTCGAGGTTCTCTTCCTTCTGCTGGACCCGCTTCTCGAGCCCGGCGATCTCGACCCTCCGGGCCTGCACCGTCTTGTCGAACTCGACGCGGGCGGCGAGGACCTTTTCCTTCGCCTCGATGTCCGCCTCGCGGACCTTCGCCTCCGCCTGCCGGCGGGCCTCGGCCAGCGCCTTGTCGGCCTCATTGCGGATGCCCGCGCGCTCCGCGTCGACCTTCTTGCGAAGGGAGGAGTAGCCGATGGCGAGCACTACCCCGGCCAGCACGATTCCGGCCGCGATCGCGATCGCGAGAGATGTCGTCATTCGCCCCCCAAAAGAGCCCGGGGGCGCCGCGGACGGGCGTGGCTACACGATGAAACGGAAGATCGCCTTCCGACGAGGGTGAAGGGCCGCCAGACCGGGATTCCAGAACCGAACCACTCGTTTTTTCCTTCGTGTGTCCCCGATTCGACTCGGGGTGCCGACGCCTCGCCTTCAGGCGCCCAGGGCGTCGTCCAGTTTTTTGATCAGGCGTTCCGCACGGGCCTTCATGTCCGTAGGGTCGCCTTGCCGACGTTTTTCCGCCTGGTAAAGGTCATCCGAAATGTTCAGGGCGGCGAGTATGGCGATCTTCGTGGTGTCGACCGTCGCCGTGCGCTCCGCCACTTCTTTCATGCGGGAATCGACGAAACGGGCGAGGTCATGAATGTAGCCGCTATCCCCGTCCGCACGTACGCTGTACGTCTGACCGAAGATCTCGACTTGAGTCACGCTTCCCCGTTTCTCCAACCGAGAGCACCGGCTCCTTTCAGGCTGCGAGTCTAATTCGATTAAAGGAAGCGAGTCAACGGTTTACGTCCGGTACGCAGTAAGCGGTAAGCCGTAAGCAGTTACCGACGCTGCCGCGTTGCGGACGGATCACCGCGGACCGCTCACGCGATCCCTTACGCCTTCTTCTCGTCCGCGCTCTCGAGCGCCTGGATGAGCTTCTCGAGCCTCTCGCGGACCAGGTCGCGCTCCTTCTCGAGGCGCTCCACGACGCCGCGCGAGTCCCCGGCGTCCTTCTCGGCCTTGCGGGCGGCGGCGAGATCGCCCCGGAGCTTTTCGTTGTCGGCCTCCAGGGAGGTCAGCCTGGCCAGAAGCCGCTCGATCTTCTTGTCCAGAGTGTCGAAGACGCGAAACATGTCCATGCTCATCCCACCTCTATGCGATTTGTCCAGGACCCTCGCATTAGACTCTCACTCCCAGCTCCGCCTCCATCTCCTTCGCGAGCCTCCGCACCGCCTCGTTGACCTCCTGCTGCTCGAGCGTCCTCTCCGGCGACCGAAAGACCAGCCGGACGGTCGCCTTGACCGGGCCGCTCGGGTCGCGGGGATCCTCGTAGCGGTCGTGGAAGCGGAGAGACTCCAGGTTCTCGACCCCCCGACGCCGCACGAAATCCGTGACCGCCGCCCAGGTCAGGTCTCGCGGCTGCGCGAAGGTCAGATCGGCCACCACCGCCGGATGCACCGGCGCCTCGCGATAGCGGTAGGGGCGCGGCTCCGAGGGCAGCGCCTCGAGGACCAGCTCGCCGGCGTAGACGGGCACCGCCATGTCGCGCCGGCGGCGCTCCTCCTCGGACAGCAGTCCCACGATGCCGAGCAGCCTCCCGCCCGGCGCGTCGACGGCCGAGGCGGCGCCCGGCGCGAACGCCCCGACCCGCAGCGGCCGCCAGGCGAGGTCCTCGGGCGCGATCCACGGCTCGACGAGCCGCTCGACGAGCCCCTTCGCGTCGAAGAAGTCCGCCGCGCGCAACCGCTCGGGCGTGCTCCAGTGGCCGCGCATCTCGCCCGCCGTGGCGAATGCGATGCGCCGCGACTCGAGCGACTCCGGCCGGTCCGGCTCCCCCGGCGCCCCGAAGGCGCGGCCCACCTCGAACAGCGAGACGCCGTCGGCGCCGTGGCGCAGGTTGCGCGACACGGAGTCGAGCAGCCCGGGCAGCAGCGTCGCGCGCAGGTGACGCCGGGTCGCGTCGAGCGGGTTCTCGATGCCGAGCGGCTCCGGCGCCGTTCCGGTTGCACGGAGCCACTCGTCCCAGACGCCCTCGTCCGCGGCGCGGTCGACGAACGGGTAGCTCACCGTCTCGAAGAAGCCGGCCGCGGCGGCCCTGTCGGTCAGCTTCTCCTCGACGGCGCGGAGCGGCTCACGCAGCGAGCCGGGGACGGTCGCGGGAGGCAGCCGGGAGGGAAGCCGGTCGTACCCCCACACGCGGAGCACCTCCTCGACGAGGTCGTCCTCCCGTCGGGCGTCGGCGCGGAACAACGGGATCTGCACCGACAGGCGCTTGCCCTTTCTCTCCGATGCGAACCCGAGACGCCGGAGCGCCTCCTCGGCAAAGTCGAGGCCGATCCGCGAGTCGCCCGAGAGGAGACGCAGGCGCGACAGCCGCAGCGTGGTCCGGCGCACGCGCATGGCGGCGCCGTGCGCGTCGAGGAATCCGGGGGCCACGACGCCCCCCGCCGACTCGAGGATGAGCCGCGCGGCGAGGTTCAGCGCGGCCGGGATCGCGTCGGGGTCGGCGCCGCGCTCGAACCGGTGCGAGGCGTCCGTGTGCATCCCGAGCCGCCGCGCCGTCCGGCGGATGGTCACGGGATCCCACCACGCCGCCTCGAGGAGGACGTTTCGGGTCGAGGACGTGACGGCGGTATCGAGGCCGCCCATGATGCCCGCGAGGGACACGGCGCGCTCGGCGTCGGCCACGACGAGGTCCGACGGGTCGAGGACCCTCTCGACTCCGTCCAGGGTGACGAGCCGTTCGCCGCGGCGCGCGCGCCGCACGATGAGGAGGCCCCCCGCGAGACGGTCGAAGTCGAAGGCGTGGAGAGGCTGAGACGTGTCCCACAGGACGTAGTTGGTCGCGTCCACGGCGGCGGAGATCGACTTGCCGCCGACCGCGGCGAGCCGCGCCCGCACGCGCTCTGGAGCCTGCGCATCGCGAACGTCGCGGACGAGCCGCGCGCCGAAGCGCCGGCACTGGCGCGGGACCTGGATGATGATGGAGGTGAGCTCCTCGGTCGCGTCTCCCTGCGACGGCGGCTCCGCGTAGCGGTCGCCGAGGTCTCGCGCGGGAGTCCCGGACATGGCGCCGATCTCGCGGGCGAGCCCCCGATGGCCCATCGCGTCCGGACGGTTGGGCGTGATCTCGGCGTCGAGAATCGAGTCCTCGCCGCTGCGTGCGACCGACTCGATCGGGATCCCCGCCTGGTCGAGCAGCTGCCGGACTCCGGCCGCGCCGCCGGCCGCCGCGACGTCGACGAAGTCCCCGAGCCACTCGAGTGAAAACTTCATCGCGAGAGCTTCACGCCTGTTCCGAGAAGCCGCGGAGGAAGCGCTCGTCGCCCTCGAAGAGAAGGCGAAGGTCGGGGAAGCCGTACTTGAGCATCGCCACGCGGTCCATCCCCAGCCCGAACGCGAAGCCGGTGTACTCCTCGGGGTCGATCGCGACGCCCTGGAGCACGCGGGGGTGGACCATGCCGGCTCCCATGATCTCGATCCAGCCCGAGCCCTTGCACTTGGGACAGCCGGAGCCGCCGCAGAAGATGCACGTCATCGCGACGTCGACCCCGGGCTCGACGAACGGGAAGAAGGTCGGAATGAACCGGGTCCGGATTCCCTTGCCGAACAGCTCCTCGAGGAAGGTCGAGACGGTCCCCTTCAGGTCGGCCATCGAGATCCCCCGGTCGACGACGAGCCCCTCGACCTGGTGGAAGACCGGCGAGTGCGTCGCGTCCACCTCGTCCTTCCGGTAGACCCGGCCGGGCACGATGATGCGCAGCGGCGCGCCGTGCCGGCGCATCTCGCGGATCTGCACCGGAGAGGTGTGCGTGCGCAGGAGCAACGGCGACTTCGCGGCGCGATCGAGCAGGAGCGTGTCCTGGCTGTCGCGCGCGGGGTGGTCCGGCGGAAAATTCAGGGCCTCGAAATTGTGGAAGTCGCTCTCGACCTCGGGCCCGTCCGCGATCGAGTAGCCCATCCGCAGGAAGATCTCCTCGATCCGACGGCGCACGATCGTGATCGGGTGGAGGCCTCCCCCGCGCGGCGACCGTCCCGGCAGGGTCACGTCGACGGCGCTCGTGCGCTCGCGCTCGGACGCCTCGCGACGCGCGAGCTCCTCGCCGAGCCGCCCGATATGCGCCTCGATCTCGGTCTTCGCCGCGTTCGCCTGGCGGCCGAACTCACCGCGCTCCGCGGGAGCAAGCTCCCGCACGCGGCCGAACAGGCCCGGGACGAGGCCGTCGCGGCCGAGGAAGCGGCCCTTGAGCCGCTCGAACTCGGCGCGCGAGAGGGCGGAGTCTTTCGCCTCCTCGCGGAAGAGACGAAGCACCTTCTGGACGGTGTCCTGGGCCACGCGCGGCGCCTACCGCCTCACGCCGTACCGAGCGCCTGCTTGGCCACCCCGACGAGATGCGTGAACGCGGTCGGATCCGAGATGGCGATCTCCGCGAGCATCTTCCGGTTGATCTCGTTGCCCGCCTTCTTCAGCCCGTCGACGAGACGGCTGTACGAGATCTCGTGCTCCCGGGCCGCGGCGTTGATCCGCACGATCCACAGGCCGCGGAAGTCCCGCTTCTTGGCCTTGCGGTCCCGGTAGGCGTAGACGAGCGACTTCTCCACCTGGAGCTTCGCCATCCGATACGACTTCGACTTGGTTCCGTAGTAGCCCTTCGCGAGCGCCAGGGTCTTGGCGCGACGATTCTTTCTCTTCGGTCCGCGCTTTACGCGAGGCATGGTGTTCCTCCGTGAGACGTAAGACGTGAGACGTGAGACGTAGGCCCGGATGGGCTCTTCTCACGTCGTGTCTACGCCTACGCTCTCTCGTTGCTCCGTTTTTTGACTTCCGGTTTACGTCTTACGTCTTGCGTCTTACGCGTACGGCAGCATTTCCCGCACGCGCTTCGTGTCCGAGGCCGAGACCGACGTGGACTGCGCGAGTCCGCGCTTCCGGCCCGGCGCCTTCTTCGTCAGGATGTGACTCTTGTAGGCCTTGGCGCGCTTGAACTTGCCCGAGGCGGTCTTCCGGAAGCGCTTCGCCGCGCCCCGATGGGTCTTGAGTTTCGGCATTGGTGTTCCTTCGTGAGACGCGAGACGTGAGCCGTGAGACGAAGAGAACCTCGCCACACACCCTCATGCCGCCGCCTTCTCTTGTTCTTTCTTCCGTCCTTCCGTTCTTCCGTCTTACGTCTTACGTCTCACGCCCCTCCGTGCGCCTTCACCGGGGACAGGATCTGGTAGAGGCGGTTCCCGAGCATCTCCGAGCGGGTCTCCGCGATCGCCTTGCCGGAGAGGTCCGTGAGGAGCCTGTCCAGCACCTTCTGGCCGTTCTCGCGCCGCGCCATCTCGCGGCCGCGGAACTGCACGGTCGCCTTGACCTTGTCGCCGTGCGACAGGAACTTGAGGATGTTCTTCATCTTGAAGTCGTAGTCGTGATCGTCGATGTTGGGGCGGAACTTCACTTCCTTGACCTGGGTCGTCTTCTGCTTCTTCTTCGAGTCCGCCTGCTTCTTCTTCTGCTGGTAGATGAACTTCCCGAAGTTCATGATCCGGCACACCGGCGGTGTGGCGGTCGGGGCGATCTCGACCAGGTCGAGGGCCGCCTCCTTCGCCTTCAGGAGCGCGTCCGCCATGGTCACGACGCCGAGCGCTTCGCCCTCCGCGCCGATGAGGCGGACCTCCTTCCACCGGATCTGTTCGTTGACGCGGATGTTCTTCTTATCGATCTTTCACCTCCGAAATCAGTTCCTGACGGCGCTCCGCGACGGCCATCCGCGCGGTAGCGATGAACTCGAGGAGAGGCATGGTGCCGGCGTCGGCTCCGTGCCGGAGCCGAACCGAGACCGCGCCGGAGGCGGCCTCCTTCTCGCCGACGACCAGCATCGCGGGGACCTTCTGCATCTCGGCTCGCCGGATCCGGGCGCCGAGCTTCTCGTTGCGGTCGTCGGCCTCGACGCGCAGGCCCTCGGCCAGCAGCGCGGCCGCGACTCCCCGCGCCGCCTCCGCGAAACGGTCCGACACCGGCAGGATCACGGCCTGCACCGGCGCGATCCAGAACGGGAAGTTGCCGCCCGTGTGCTCGATCAGGATCCCGAGGAAGCGCTCGAAGGAGCCGAGGATGGCGCGGTGCATGATCACCGGCCGGTGCTCGCGCCCGTCCTCGCCGATGTACTTCAGGTCGAAGCTCTCCGAGTGCTCGAAGTCGCACTGGATCGTGCCGAGCTGCCACGGACGCCCGATCGCGTCCTTCACCCGGAAGTCGATCTTCGGTCCGTAGAAGGCGCCGTCCCCCGGCGTCACGACGTGCGGCCGTTTCGCCTTCTCGAGAGCGGCGGCCAGCGCGCGCTCGCCCCGGTCCCACTGCTCGTCGGAGCCGATCCGCTTCTCGGGTCGCAGTCCGAGGGAGATCTCCACGTCCGTGAACCCGAACGTTCCGTAGACCGAGTCCGTGAAGTCGAGGAAGCGGAAGATCTCGTCCTCGACGTTTTCGAAGGGCGTGAAGATGTGGGCATCGTCCTGCGAGAACGAGCGCACGCGCGTCAGCCCCGCGGTCACGCCGGATAGCTCGTAGCGGTGGAGCCTCCCGAAGTCGGCGTATCGCACGGGGAGATCGCGATACGACCAGTGGCGCGTCTGGAAGAGCAGGAAGTGGCCGGGGCAGTTCATCGGCTTGACGCCGAACTCCCGCTCGTCGATCTCCGTCCAGTACATGTTCTCGTGGTAGTTCTGGTAGTGGCCGGAGAGCTTGAAGAGCTCGGCGTCGAAGATCTGCGGCGTCAGGACTTCCTGGTAGCCGCGCTTCGCGTACTCGGTCCGCAGGTATTCGAGCAGGCCGTTGTACAGGACGGCCCCCTTCGGCAGGAAGAACGGCGAAGCCGGCGCCCAGGGATGGAACGCGACGAGCTCGAGCTCCTTGCCGAGCTTGCGGTGGTCCCGCGCCCGCGCCTCCTCCTGCTGCTTGAGGTAGTCGTCGAGGTCCTTCTGCGTCAGGAAGCACGCGCCGTAGATGCGCTGGAGCATCGGGTTCTTCTCGTCGCCCTTCCAGTACGCGCCGGCCGTGTGCGTGAGCTTGAAGACCCCGAGGCGGCCCGTCGACGGCACGTGCGGGCCCCGGCAGAGGTCGATGAAGTCCTTCTGGCGGTAGCAGGAGACGCGGTCGTCCGGGATCCCGCGGATGATCTCGACCTTCAGCGGGTCGTTCTGCTCCGAGAAAATCCGGATCGCGTCGTCCTTCGACATCTCGAGGCGCTCGACCGGCTCGTCCTCCGCGACGATCTTCCGCATCTCCGCCTCGATGGCGGAGAGGTCTTCCGGCGTGAAGGGCCGCGCGGGCTGGAAGTCGTAGTAGTAGCCGTTGTCGATCGCGGGCCCGATGCCGATCTGCACGTTTGGGAAGAGGCGCTTCACGGCGTGCGCCGTCAGGTGCGCCGTCGAGTGGCGGTAGAGACCGAGGGCGTCGGGCGACTTCGCGGTGACGATCTCGATCGCCGCATCGCGGCCCACGCGGGAGGCGAGGTCCACCAGCCGCCCGTCGATCTTCCCCGCCAGCGCGTCCTTCGCGAGGCGCGGCCCGATCGACTCCGCGATCTCGCGGAGGCTCGAGCCCGCCGGGACCGTTCGGGTCTTCCCGTCGGGCAATGTGATCGTTACCGTCTCGGCCAGGGCTTCCATTCTGCCTTTCTTCCTCTTCCTCTTGCTCTCAAGATCGCGACGTCCAAAGACAAAAACAAAAAAACGCGGGTGGCCCCCGCGTTTGGACGAACTTTTGGTAGGCGCTAACGGGATCGAACCGTTGACCTCATCCGTGTGAAGGATGCGCTCTCCCAGCTGAGCTAAGCGCCTGTTTACGAAGAAACTGGTAGGCTCGAGCGGATTTGAACCGCTGACCCCCACAGTGTCAATGTGGTGCTCTCCCCCTGAGCTACGAGCCTGTTCTTCGATCCCGGTGCGTGGTGCGTGTCCGCCCGAGGGGCTGCCGACCGGAAGCCGCGGAGGCATTTTGATCCCGGCCCTCGTCCCTGATTGTGCAAAGACCTGTCCGGCGACCGCGCCGGGAACGCGGAGGTTACCAGAGGGGGCCAGGACGGGCAAATCCGAGCGTCACGCCAGGTCTTACTGCTTACTCCGTTTCTCCCTGCTACACTGAATTCCACTCCTGAATGTCGTCCGCCATCAGCGCCACGCTCGCCTCTCTGTCCCGGCGTTGGGGTGCGTTGCGCGCCGCGAGGGCCGAGGCGGCGGCGGCCCGCGAGTTCTGGGATGCCGGCGCCCCCGGCGAGCCCGAGGACCGGTGGTGGGGCTCCCAGCCGCTCGTCCGCCGCGCCATCAACCGTCGTGTGACCGGGGACCCCCACCGCTGGCCGATGGAGTGGTTCGCGGCCCGCTACGTCCCGGCCCCGCTGCCCGTCGGGCTGTCCATCGGGTGCGGCACGGGCCGGCTCGAGCGCGACGTCCTCATGAAGGGCGTCTGCGAACGGATGGAGGGGGTCGACTTCTCGCCCGAGGCGATCACCGAGGCCCGTCGCGGCGCGGAGGAGGAGGGCCTCTCGAGGCGCCTCCGCTACCGCGTCGAGGACATCCACGCGATGCGGCTGCCCCGGGAGGCGTACGACATCGTCTTCTTCCACGGCTCCCTCCACCACATCCGCAACGTCGAGGGAGCGCTCGAGCAGGTTCGCGACGCGCTGAGGCCGGGCGGACTGCTCTTCGTCGACGAGTACATGGGCCCGTCCCGCTCGGAGTGGACGGACGCGATGTGGGGCTTCGCGCGGAGCGCCTTCGATGCGCTGCCGGAGGAGCTCAAGAACCGGCCCGAGCTCGCGATTCCGCTGCCGATGGACGACCCCTCCGAGTCGGTGCGTTCGAGCGCGATCCTTCCCGCCTGCCGCCGGCTCTTCGAGATCCTCGAGGACCGCCCGTACGGCGGCAACGTGCTGTGGTTCGTCTTCCCGTGCCTCGACATGGCCCGCCTTCGCGAGGACGCCACCGGTGTGCTCTCGGGCCTCATCGCGCTCGAGGACCACCTCCTCGAGCGCGGATGGGTCGAGTCGTACTTCCGGGTCGTCGTCGGTCGCCGGACCTAGGTCATAGGTGGTCGGTGGGAACCCCTGCGACCCACGACCTGCGACCCCGGCCCCTCGGCCTCGCCGTCCTCCTCGTCTTCGACCTGATCCTCTTCGCGCCCCTGATGGGCAGCGGAACCGTCATCTCGTCGCACGACTTCGTGCGCGCCCACCACCCGTGGAGAATGACCGACCTCGGGATCCTCGAGGCCGAGAACCGCCTCCTGTCCGACCCGGCCGCATCGGGCGAGACCACCCTGGTCCGCTTCCACGGGGTTCCCCGGGCGTTCTTCTGGAATCCCTGGGTGTCGTCGGGGGCCATGGGGCCCATCCTGCTCGCGCAGGGATTCCTGTCGCCGTTCACGCTGCTTCCCGCCGTGGTCCTGCCGGAGGCCGGGATCGAGACGGGGATCCTCTTCCTCAAATTTCAGTTCGCCTTCATCGCCATGTACGTCTTCCTGCGGAGCCGCCGCTTCTCGGACGCCGCCGCCGCGACGGGCGCCGCCGCCTGGGCCTTCTCGACCGGCCTCACGGTCTGGGGGCTCTGGATGCAGAGCTCGGTGGCGGTGACGTATCCGCTGCTGCTGATGGCCGTCGACCGCGCCTTCGACGAGGCGCGCGCCGCGCGGGCGATCCGATTCGCCGCTCTCTCGATCCTGCTCTGCATGACGGGAGGGTTTCCCCACTGGATCCTCTTCGGCGCGATCGCGGCCGCCCTCTTCTTCCTCCTGCGCGCCGCGCGCGGGCCGGGACGATCCACGCTGCGCGCGGCTGGACGCCTGGCCGCCGGAGCGGCGATCGCCGTCGCGCTGCTCTACCCCGCCATCGTGGCGACCGCGCGGTTTCTGCGCGCGTCCGACTACAAGAGCCTTCGCAAGGGGATGGGCGGCTCGTACGCGCTGCCGCTGAGGCACCTCCGCCTCTATGCCCTCCCCGACTACCACGGGACTCCGCGGCGCGACGACTACAGCGGCATCGGCTGGATTCCGGGCGACAACTACATCGAGGTCTCCGCCGGCATCGGAGTCGCCGCGGTCGGCCTCGCGTTCGTCGGGCTCACGTCGGTCCGGCGACGCCGGGAGGCGCTCTTCGCGGCGCTCCTCGCGGCGGCCGTCGCCGTTCCGCTCTACGCCGGCGGCCGCGTTCTCGCCGCGGTCGGCAACCTCCCGCTGCTCGACATCGGGCTCTTCGCGCGCGCGAAGATCCTCATCGTCTTCGCCGCCGGCATCCTCGCCGCCTGCGGCGCGGAGTCGCTCGAGCGGCTCGCCGGAGAGGGGGCCCTGCGGCGCGCGGCGGCCCAGTCGCTTCCCTTCCTGGTCGCCGTGCCGCTCGCTTTCCTCGCGCTCGACTTCTACCCGGTCTGCCGTCCGGCGGAAGCGGTGTTCACCGACACACCGGGCATTCGCGCGCTGCGCGCGAGGTCCGCGCGCGGTCAGCGCTTCGCCGCGGCGGGCTGGACTCTCGTCCCGAACGTCTCGGAGGCTCTCGAGATCGAGGACGCGCGCGGCCACTTTCTCGTCGACGCGCCGTACCGCCGGCTTCTGACCGAAGCCGACCCGAGCCCCTTCGGACGGTTCGGCACCTACGTCGTCCTCGACCCCGCGCGCCTGGATCCCGACTCGGCCGTCCTCGACCTTCTCGGCGTCGGGACGCTGGCCGCTCCTCCCGGCGCGCGGAGCCCGGTCGGCGCGGACGTGGAGACGCGGGACGCGGCGGCGTTCTCGCTCGACGAGCCGCCGCCGGCGAGGCGCGGCGGCTGGGAGTCGCGTCTCGTGTACGACGGCGCCGACATGGCGCTCTTCGCGAGACCGGCCGCGTTTCCGCGCTTCTACGTCGTGACCGAGGCGCGGCCGGGCGGCCTCGAGGAAGCCCGCGCGGCGACGAGCGCCACGCTGAGGTCGACGGTCTTCCTCCCGCCGGCCGACGCGCAGCGGTCGGCCGGTTCCGTCGTCGACGCGCAGCGGTCGGCCGGTTCCGTCGTCGATGCGAAGCGGCCGGCCCCTTCCCCGGCCGAGGGGGGAACCGCGCGCATCCTGGAGCTGAAGCCGGAGCGCTTCTCCGTGGAAACCGATGCCCCGGCGACCGCGATTCTCGCGTCGACGGAGAAGTCTTTCCCTCCCTACTGGAAGGTCTTCGTGGACGGAGCCGAGGCTCGGGCGCTCGTGGGAAACGGGCTGTTCCTGGCCGTCGCGCTGCCGCCGGGGCGACACGTGGTCACCGGCCGGTTCGCCCTGCCGCCCCTCGAGCTGGGCGTTTCGGCGGCGGGCCTCGTGGCTCTCGCCGCCGTCCTCTACTCCTCCTCGGCATCGGCCTCGGCCCGGCGCCGGCGGAAGCTGACAGAATCCGCCGCGCGATGAAGCTCGTCGTCCAGATCCCCGCCTTCAACGAGGAGGAGACGATCGGGCGCGCGATCGCGGCGCTCCCGCGCACGGTCGCCGGCTTCGATGCCGTCGAGACGCTCGTCGTCGACGACGGCTCGACCGACGCGACCTCGGAGCGGGCCCGCGCCGCGGGCGCCACCCGCATCGTGCGCCTCACGACCAACCGAGGCCTGGCGGAGGCGTTCTCCGCCGGCCTCGCGGCGTCGCTCGAGATGGGCGCCGACGTGATCGTCAACTTCGACGCCGACCTGCAGTACGACGCCGCCGACGTCCCCGCGCTCGTGGCGCCGATCGTCGACGGCCGCGCCGACTTCACGATCGGCGACCGCGGACCCGCCGAGCTCGCGCACTTCTCGCCGACCAAGAGGCTCCTGCAGCGCGCGGGCAGCTGGGTCGTGCGCCAGGCGTCCGGAATCCACGTCACGGACGCCGCCTCCGGATTTCGAGCGTTGTCGCGCGAGGCGGCGCGGCGCATCAACGTGTTCTCGAAGCTGACCTACACGCTGGAGACGCTGATCCAGGCCGGCTACAAGGGCCTGAGGGTCGTCTCGGTTCCCGTGCGCGCACACCCGCCGGTGCGCCCGTCGCGGCTGTTCGCCTCCACGACGAAGTACGTGCTCCTGCAGGGAGCGAACGTCCTCCGCATCACCGCGCTCTACAAGCCGATGAAGATCTTCTCGATCGCGGGCGGTCTCTTTCTGCTCGCCGGGTCGCTGCTCGCGCTGCGCTTCCTCGGGTACTACTTCTTCGGCGCGAACCCGGGCGGGCACGTCCAGTCGCTGATCCTGTCGGCCGTCCTCATCGTCGTCGGCGTCCAGACGTTCCTGATCGCGCTGCTCGCCGACATCGTGGCGATCAACAGACGACTATTGGAAGAGCTGCAGCTACGGGACGGGGGCCGTAAAACGTAAGACGTAAAACGTGAGACGCGGGGAGAAGCCCCGAAAAGATACATTAGCCATAGCTAATGGATCTCGATGAGAATCGCGGTCCCGGAAGCCGCTATTTCGTCTTACGTCTTACGTCTCACGGCTCGAACCGGTCACGCCCAGTCGCCCGCCTTCCGCGACAGCACGGGCGCGCCCTCGAGGAACGTCAGGATCGACTTCGTCGAATCCGCGACCGCGAAGAGGATCCGGTCCTCCTTGCGCGCGAAGCCGTGCTGGATGGCGACGTCGAGCTGCTGGAGCAGAGGGGCGAAGAAGCCGCCGATGCTCGCGACCACGATGGGCTTGCCGTGGATGCCCATCTGCTTCCACGTGATCATCTCGATGATCTCCTCCATCGTGCCGAAGCCGCCCGGAAAGGCGACGAACGCGTCCGACAGGTCGAACATGAGCTGCTCGCGCGCGTGCATCGAGTCGACCACCTTCAGCTCGGTGAGCCCGCGGTGCGCCGCCTCGCGGCCCTGCAGCGCCTTCGGGATCACGCCGGTCACCTTCCCGCCGGCCGAGAGCGCCTCGTCGGCGAGCGCGCCCATCAGACCGCGCGAGGATCCGCCGTAGATCAGCCGGATGCCCCGGGTGGCGATCTCCCGCCCGAACGCGCGGACCTCGGTCTCGATCGCCTTGTCGGTGGTGGGGCTCGAGGCGCAGTAGACGCAAACGGACTTCAGTTCCATCGCGGGCTAGGGTACCTCAGGCGGTCGTCACGCCTTCTGGAACCGGCTTCCGGGCGCCTCGATCGCGACTCCCCGGGCGCATAGCGGGCACTCCGTCTCGGGCCACGACGGCACCGACAGCGAGAGCAGCGAGCGCGAAGGAACGGAGAACGCGTCCTTCGGAACACCGCGGTCCACGATGGACGCGACCGCGACGACGCGTCCGCCGGCGGACTCGACCGCCGCGACCGCCTCGCGCGTCGACTTGCCGGTCGTGAAGACGTCCTCGACGACGGCGACCGTCTCTCCCGGCTCGAGCGAGAACCCGCGGCGCAGCGAGAACGCGCCGTCCTTGCGCTCGACGAACATCGCCCGCACGTCCAGGCCGCGCGCCGTCTCCTGGCCGATCACCACGCCGCCCAGCGCCGGCGAGACGACCGCGTGCGCACCGAACCCCCGGAGCGCGTCCGCGAGCTCGCGGCCCGCCTGCTCGGCACGGCGCGGCCACATGAGGAGACGCGCACACTGCAGGTACCTGTCGGAGTGAAGACCCGAGGACAGCCGGAAGTGGCCGGTGAGAAGGGCTCCGGTCTCTTCGAAGTCTTTCAGCGAAATCATCGCCGGAGTCTAGATGAATTGCATTCCCGACTCTCGGCTCTCGATTTCCTAGGCGTCGCTCTCCCGGTTGATCTTGTGGTGCTCGATCTTCTTGTACAGGTTCGACCTCGGCGTCTGGATCACCTCGGCCGTACGGCTGATGTTCCAGCCGTTCTCGCGCAGCTTGGTGACGAGGAACTCGCGCTCGGCGAACTCCTTGAACTCGGAGAGCGTCTCGAACGTCAGCCCACGGCTGGAGATCTCCGCCGGCTGCACTCGGGCCTCGGGAGGCAGGTCGCGCGCCTCGACCGGGTCGGCGTCGGTCATGATCAGCACCCGCTCGACGAGGTTCTTCAGCTCGCGGACGTTGCCGGGCCAGCTCCGCGATGCGAGCAGGCCGATCGCGCTCGCGGCGAAACGCCGGGGCTTGCGGTGGTCCCGCTCGGCGTAGAGCCGCGCGAAGTGCTCCGTCAGGGCCGGAACATCCTGCGGACGCTCTCTCAGCGGCGGCGTCGTGACCGGCACGACGTTCAGACGGAAGAAGAGGTCCTCCCGGAAACGGCCGGCGCGGATCGACTCCGTCAGGTCGCGGTTCGTCGCCGCGATGACGCGCACGGTCACGCGGCCCACGCGGGCGGCGCCGACGGGCTCGACCTCTCCCGCCTCGAGAACTCTCAGGACCTTGGCCTGCGCGCGCGCGGACATGTCGCCGACCTCGTCCAGGAAGATCGTTCCGCCGTCGGCCTCGACGAACTTGCCCGTCTGCTTGCGGACGGCGCCGGTGAACGATCCCTTCTCGTGCCCGAACAGCTCCGACTCGATGAGCTCTTCGGGGATCGCGGCGCAGTTGACCTGGATGAACGGGCCCTGCGCGACGCGCGAGCCCTTGTGGATCTCGCGCGCGACGAGCTCCTTGCCCGTACCGCTCTCTCCGAGGATCAGGACCGTCGCCGAGGTCGGCGCCGCCCTCGCGACGTCCGCGCGGAGCCGGCGCATGGGCTCGCTGTCGCCGACGAGGATCGTCTCCTCCGCCACCCGGCGGCGGAGACGCTCGTTCTCCGCGCGCAGGCGGTTGCCGGAGAGCGCGTTGCGCACCGAAACCAGGACCCGCTCGCGCTGCAGCGGCTTCTCCAGGAAATCCACGGCGCCGCGACGCGTCGACTCGACCGCGGTCGCGATGTCGCCGTGCCCCGAGATCATCAGGACCGGCGGCGCGCCGGGCCGCGCGACGATCTTGTCGAGCGTCTCGAGGCCGTCGATGCCGCCGGGCATCTTGATGTCCAGGAGCACCGCGTCCGCGCCGGCGCCTCCGTCCAGCTCCGCGAGGGCCGCCCGCCCGTCCGGCGCGGTCGCCACCTCGTAGCCCTCGTACTCGAGGACCATGCGCAGCGTGTCCCGGATCGCGGCTTCGTCGTCGACGACGAGAACTCGTTGTGCCATGCCGCTCTCTGTTACAGCCGCCGGGGCCCGGATATTCCTCCGGCGGTCTCCGACATCGACCCCGGGCGGCGCGGGCGCGGCGCCCGTGGAGACTCCGCTCGTCGGGGCCTCTCCAAAAAACGAGCGCCCGCGGAAGCGGGCGCTCGGAGGATGCTCGTCGAACCGGACATCAGCTGTCGAGCTTCACCAGGGCGAAGCGCGACGTGCTCAGCCGGGGGCTGTACAGGTACAGCTTCAGGTAGTCGCCCTTCTTCGCCTTCGCGACGATGCGGCCGAAGTCCTCCGCGGTCGTCACCTTCTGGCCGTTCACCTCCGTGATGACGTCGCCCTCGAAGATCTGCGCGTCGGCGGCGGGAGAGACCTCCTTGACGCGGACCACGACCAACCCGTTGACCTCGGGCTTGATCCGCTGCGTCTGCCGCATCTGCGGCGTCAGCTCCTGGACCGTGATCCCGATCTTCTCGCGCGAATCGTCGGAGGCCATCTTCTCGGTCTCGTCGGATTCCACGGTCTCGTCGCGCCGCTCCGCGAGGGCCGCGTTCAGCGTCTGCTCCTTGCCGTCGCGGATGACCGTGATCTTCACCGTGCTGCCGGGCGGCTTGCCGGACACGTAGCCGATCAGGTCGCGCGTGTCCTTCACGGGCACGCTGTCGACCCGGACGATCGTGTCCCCGGGCCGGACTCCCGCCTTGTCCGCGGGCTTGCCCGGCTCGACGGATTCGACGAACGCACCGTCCTGGCTCTTCAATCCGAAGGCGGCGGCGCGGTCGGTGTCCACGTTCTGGATGTTGATCCCGAGGAACCCGCGCGTGACCTTGCCCTTGTCCCGGAGCTGCGGAAGAATCGTCTTCAGGGTGTTGATCGGCACCGCGAAGCCGATGTTCTGAGCAGGACGGTAGATCGCGGTGTTGATCCCGATGACCTCGCCGCT
>Ga0068864_100000728_pt1 | contig 27514 bp, 23 predicted proteins | sample KBSSwiS72_FD_66586 | JGI IMG/M metagenome (GOLD analysis project Ga0068864, IMG submission 66586) | Switchgrass rhizosphere microbial communities from Kellogg Biological Station, Michigan, USA - KBS Switchgrass S7-2 | ecosystem: Host-associated > Plants > Roots > Rhizosphere > Soil ...
ACCTGGGACAACTTGAGGTCGAGGGTGCGCTGCTCCGCCGGGCTCTGGGCGAGCGGATTGAGCTGCGTCGCATCGGAGTCGGGAGCATGACCCTCGATGTGCTGGCAGATCGCCGATTTCCGTCGGGCCCGCCGAAACCGCGGACGATGTGGTCCCAGCGCCTCGCCGGCCTGGACTGGGCGGTGCGGGTGGATAGCATCGCCCTGAAAAAGGGCGTCGTGCGTTACGGCGAGCTCAACTCGGGGCGTCCCGAGATCGCCCTGCTCTATTTTTCCGACATCAAGGCCCTGGTGACCAAGGTCGGCAACAAGGAAGGCTTCGGTGGCAACGCGAACCCCACCGCGGTTATCGACGCCACCGCCAAGCTCATGGGGAAGGGAGCCGTCCGAGCGCACATCGAAGTCCCCCAGACTCGCGGCAAGCACGTCGCCAGTGTTACAGGAAGTCTCGGCAAGTTCGAGCCCGAGGAGCTCAACTCGATGCTGCTGTTCGCAGCCGGGGTCAAACTCAAGCGCGGGCAGATGGACACGGTCAGCTTCAATTTCAAGGTCGCGAACGGACTGTCCTCCGGACAATTCTCCTCGATCTTCGACAGCCTCAACCTCGAAATCGTCAACCGGGTGAGCCAGAAGCGCGGGCTCAAGGAAAAGCTGATGGGCAAGGCGGCAAACGCCATGGTGCGGAACTCGAACCGTCCCGGCGAGAAAAGCTACCGGCCCGAGGTCCCCATCAAGTACGAGCTCAAGAACAGCGACAGCTTCTGGGGAATGGTCTGGCAGTCGCTGAAGAGTGGGTTGCTGAAGATGATGAAGGACTAGAGCAGCCGTCAGCCAGCAGCCGTCAGCCATAAGCAAAAGGCCCTAAGCTCCAATCAGAGCTTGAGGCCTATGGCTTAAGGCTTACGGCTTTTTCTGACGGCTGAGGCTTCCGTCTGACGGCTTACTCGACCGTTACACTCTTTGCCAGATTCCTCGGCTGGTCCACGTTGCAGCCGCGGCGGACCGCCACGTAGTACGAGAAGAGCTGCAGCGGGACGATCGCCAGGATCGGCGTCAGCAGATCGATCGTCTCTGGGATAGTGAAGGTTGCGGTGGCCAGACGGCTGATCTGGTCGTCCCCGTCATTCTTGATGGCGATGACTTGCCCACCGCGGGCCCGGACCTCTTCCACGTTGGAAATGATCTTGCCGTGCACCGCGTCGCGCGGCGCGATGAACACGACCGGCATATTCTCGTCGATCAGGGCAATGGGCCCGTGTTTCATCTCCGCCGCCGGATACCCCTCGGCGTGGATGTAGGAGATTTCCTTGAGCTTGAGGGCACCCTCGAGCGCCACCGGGAAATTGACTCCCCGTCCCAGGTAGAGTGCGTTGTTGGTGCGCCAGAACCGCTCGGCGAGCGCTTCGACTTCGTCCGCCCGATCGATGATCTGCTGCACCTGCTCCGGCAGAGCACGCAGCGCCTGGATGATCTGCCGGCCCTGGAGAATGCTCAGGTTGCGGAGCCGGGCGAAGCGCAGCGTAATGAGAGCGAGCGCGATCACCTGGCTGCTGAACGCCTTGGTGCTCGCGACACCCACCTCGGGACCGGCGTGAAGGTAGATACCGCCGTCCACTTCGCGAGCGATGGTCGAACCCACCACGTTCACGACGCCGATGGTCCGGGCGCCCCGCCGTTTGGCTTCGCGAATGGCGGCGAGCGTGTCCGCCGTCTCGCCCGACTGCGAGATCCCAATGACCAGCGTGTGGTCGTCCACTACCGGATTCCGGTAACGGAACTCGGAGGCGTATTCCACCTCGACCGGAATGCGGGCCAGCTCCTCCAGCATGTACTCGCCGATCAGGCCGGCGTGCCACGAAGTGCCGCAGGCCGTGATGACGATCCGGTTGATCCGCTTGATGTCGTCGTCGGTGAGATTGAGCCCCGAGACTCTCGAGGTCCCCTCTTCTTCGAGCAGGTGGCCCCGCATCGTGTTGCGCACGGTGTCGGGCTGCTCGAAGATTTCCTTCAGCATGAAGTGGGAATACCCGCCACGTTCGATGGTGGCGATGTCCCACTCGATTTGATTGACCGGCTTCTCGATTCTGGTCGCGGCCAGATCGCGGACGTGGTAGCCCTTCCGGTTCAGCACCACCATCTCGCCGTCATCGAGATACACGACGGAGCGGGTGTGGGCCAGGATGGCGGAGGCATCGGAGGCGACAAACCACTCGTTCTCCCCCACGCCGACCAGGAGCGGAGATCCCTTCCGCGCGGCGACCAGAACGTCGGGCTCTTCGGAGCAGATCACTGCGATGCCGTAGGCACCGTCGACTTCTCTCAGCGCCTGGGCTACGGCTTCCTCGATATTGCCGTTGTAGCACTCGCCAACCAGGTGGGCGAGCACTTCGGTATCGGTTTCGGACTTGAAGGTGTGACCGCGCTGCTCGAGCGCGCGGCGGATGGCGCCTGAGTTCTCGATAATCCCGTTATGGATCAGCGCGATACGGCCGGTCTGGTCGGTGTGAGGATGCGCGTTCGGCGTGGTGGGAGCACCATGCGTCGCCCAACGAGTGTGGCCGATGCCGAGGCTTCCCTTCGGCATCGATCCTTCCAGCTGCTTCTCGAGTGCGGAGAGTTTCCCGGCCTGCTTCATGACTGTGAGGCCGGCCCCGTTGACCACCGCGATCCCTGAAGAGTCGTACCCGCGGTACTCCAGCCTTCTCAGCCCCTCCAGCAACAGGCCCGCAGCCTGGCGGGGGCCCACATATCCCACAATGCCACACATCCTGAGGAGCCTCGCTATGCCATGAGTTCGCGGCAGGCCGACACCAGTTGTTCGGCTGCTTCGGCGGTTGGCGCTTCGGCGATGAACCGCACGATCGGCTCAGTTCCCGAAGGCCGAATGTGTACCCATCTGTCCTTCCATGCGAGCCGCAGTCCATCACGAGTATCCGCTACCGCATCGCTGAATCGCGCGGTCAGCTTCGCGTAGACGGGACCCAAGTCCTTGCCTCGCTGTCCCTTAGCCTTAACTATCCGGTACTGCGGCTGGCCGGCGACCAACCGGGAAACAGCCAGCCCGGATCGGGCGAGAAGGTGCAAAATTAGCGCCACACCCACCGGTGCGTCACGCCCTATATGAAGTGCGGGGAGGATCACACCCCCATTCCCCTCCCCCCCGATTACCGCCTCCTCATCCCGAATCGCGCGAGCGACGTTCGCCTCACCCACTGCGGCGCGGACGAAACGGGCGCCACACATCCGGGCAGCGTCCTCGACGACAAGACTTGTCGAGAGGTTGGCGACGACTACCGGCGGACCGGCGGACCGGCGGGCCGCCGGACCGGACCCATCGAGAACAGCGCGCACCGCGAAAGCCAAGGTGTAGTCTTCACCGATCGGACGCCCCGTTTCATCCACCAGGGCCAGGCGGTCTACATCGGGATCCACCGCCAGACCAATCACCGCGCCGCTCTCGCGAACCAGTCGAGAAAGCTCGCCCAGGTTCTCGGGGAGCGGCTCGGGTGCCCGGGGGAATTTTCCGTCGGTCTCCAGATTGATTCCGGAGACTCGGCATCCCAGTCGTTCCAACAACTGTGGAATCGTGGTTCCGCCAGCACCACGGACACAATCGAGCGCCACGGTGAAGTTCTTCGCCCGAATCGCCGCGACGTCGAGGCCCGGAAGGGCGAGCACCTGTTCGAGATGCCGCTGGATCGCATCGCGATCTTCGCGATACTGGCCGACTCCATCCCATCCTGTACGAGCCGGCCCCTGTTCGGCGAGGGCGCGGACTGCATTGCCGGCGGCGCCGTCGAGGAAGATCCCGTCGGGACCGACCAATTTGAGGGCGTTCCACTCGATCGGGTTGTGACTGGCGGTGACAATGAGCCCGGCCCCGGCATGGTGATGCTCCACCGCGAGCTGCACCGTGGGCGTCGGTACTACGCCGACATCGATGACCTCGACACCCACCGACATGAGGCCCGCGGTGGCGGCTCGGGCGAACATCGCTCCACTGGTACGCGCATCCCGCCCCAGGACGACGATCGGCTTGCCGTTCTGACGGGCCCAGGCACCAAGGGCCGCAGCATGGCGCGCGACGAGTTCGGGTGTCAGGTCCTTGCCGACAATGCCACGCATGCCGGAAACGCTGATCATCAAGGTGTCGGACATGGGCGGAAAGGTGGGTGGGAAGGCGGGAGGGCGGTAGGGCGGGAAGGCGGGAAGGGCGAACTAGGCGGACGAGGGGGTCGAGGCGGTCGAGGCGGTCGATCGCTTTACCGCCGTTCCGCCCTCCCGACTAACCGCCTACCTACACGTCAATGGGCAACGCCGTCGGATCCGGAAACGCGTTGATGAACGCCTCAACAACCGCGGGATCGAATTGGGTTCCTGAGCAGCTACGGAGCTCAGTGTAGGCGTCGGCAGGACTTCGCGAAGGACGGTAGGCTCGGTTGGTGGTCATGGCGTCGAACGCGTCCACCACTCCAACGATGCGGGACTCGATGGGAATGAGATCGCCCTTGAGCCCGTCGGGGAATCCTTTGCCGTCCATCCGCTCATGGTGGGAGCGTACGATCCGAAGGACCACGCCCTTTTCCCGCGCCAGCGGCGCCAGGATTTTCTCGCCGAGGAGCGTATGCTCGGTGATGTGCTGGAATTCGTCGGGAGTGAGCGGACCGGGTTTGTTAAGCACCGCTTCGCGGGTGCCGATTTTCCCGATGTCGTGCAGTTCCGCACCGAGGCGAATGTGCTCTAGCATTTCTCCCGTATAGCCGAGACGCAGTGCGGTCTTCACGGCATAGCGGCTGACGCGGCGAGAATGGCCCTGGGTGTAGGCGTCCTTCGCTTCAAGCGCGTGAGCCAGCGTCTGCACTGCCTCGAGGAACAGCTCGCTGATCCGGGTGGCCTGGCTTCGAACCCGCCGTTCGAGATTCTTCTGGTAGAACCGCCGCTGGAGCAGCAGCTCGCGCTTCTCCAGAGCCTTGAGCACCCGGGCCCGGACCTCCTCCAGCATAGCTGGTTTTTGGAGATAATCGAGCGCCCCCTTCTCCAGACATGACACCGCGGTCTTCACCTCGGCGACGCCGGAGAGCATAATGATCGCCGTGTCGGGATAGCGCGCGAGGACTCCCTCTAACAGCCCCAGCCCGTCCATTCCCGGCATGTTGATGTCGGAGATGACCAGCGGGACCTCACCCTCGCTCTCGAGCAGAGCCAGAGCCTCCTCACCGCTCCCCGCTTCGAGGCAGGTGAAGCCGAGGCTCTGAATCATGCGGACCATGGTGCTGCGCACCTTGAGGTCGTCGTCGGCCACGAGCGCGCGCGGTGCGAGCACCCGGGGCTCCGCGGGCGTGACTCCCCGTAAATGCCCCCTGAACCCTTTAGCGGGCGATCGATCCACCGGTTTCTCCGTCACCTTGCCGCGCTTTGTTCAGGGCCATTAGGTTCCCGCCACCCTTTCTCCTTTGCAATGACCAGGATTCGCTCGAACGATCTGGATCGGGGCTTCTCCACCCGCGCAGTGCACGCCGGCCAGCAGGAAGATCCGCTGGCCGGGGCCGTGATGACACCAATCTACCAGACCAGTACTTATGTCCAAGAGGGTCTGGGACGCCACAAGGGCTACGAGTACGCTCGAACCCAGAACCCCACTCGCGAGGCGCTGGAGCGCAATGTCGCGAGCCTGGAGGGCGGGCAGTATGGCTTCGCGTTCGGCTCCGGTCTCGCCGCGACCGACACGGTGCTCAAGCTGCTTTCCGCCGGAGACCACGTCGTCTGCGGCGAGAACGTCTACGGTGGAACCCACCGGCTGATGGAACGGGTCTACGCCCGGTTGGGACTGACGTTCACGTTCGTGGATTCGCGTGATATCCGGAATATCGAGCGGGCCGTAACACCCGCGACCCGGATGATCTACTGCGAGACGCCAACCAATCCGATGATGCATATCACGGATCTCGCCGCGGTGGGCGATCTCACTCAGGCGCGCGGGCTGCTCCTCACCGTCGACAATACCTTCGCGACACCGTTCTTCCAGCGGCCGCTCTCATCCGGGGCGGACATCGTCATTCATTCGACGACCAAGTACCTGAACGGGCACAGCGACATGGTGGGCGGTGTCGTCGTCACATCGCGCGACGACCTCGCCGAGCGGATCGGCTTTCTTCAGAACGGAGCGGGCGCAGTTCCCGGTCCTATGGACTGCTGGCTCGCGCTGCGCGGCATCAAGACGCTGCCGCTCCGCATGCGCCGGCACGACGAAAACGGGCGCCGCATTGCCCAATGGCTCAGCCAACATCGTGCCATCACCAAGATCTACTACCCCGGCCTGCCATCCCATCCCCAGCACGACCTGGCCTGCCGCCAGATGAGCGGCTTCGGCGGGATGATCTCGATTGACCTGGGCGACCCTGAGAAGGCCCGGCGCATGGCCGAGCGCACGAAAATCTTCGCGCTCGCCGAGTCCCTGGGTGGAGTGGAAAGCCTGATCGGCCATCCCGCGTCCATGACACACGCGTCAGTTCCGATCGCGATGCGTGAGGCAATGGGTCTCACCGACAGCCTGATTCGCCTGAGTTGCGGGATCGAGGACGCCGACGACCTGATGGCGGATCTGGAGCAGGCCCTGGGGTAGAACCGTCGTTCCGTATCAGAATGAAACGAAGTAGAATTCACGACGTAGGGTCGCTCTCCTCACCACGGACGAGCCGTCTATGAGCACCTCGGTTCCAAGCACCCGGCCGCGGCGTACCCTCCCCCAGATTGCCGCCGTTTCATGGGAGCACCCTGCTGATCGCGCCGCGCTTCAGGCGATGCGGGCGATTCCCGGCTTCGACGAAGCGGTCCGCAAGATCGTGGCGCTCCTGGGCGGAGAGCGGGGTATTCGCCTCCTGTTCCAGGCCAACGCCGTGAAGGCCGGCCCCTCTCAATTTCCCACGCTCTACAGCACTCATGTCGAGGTCTGCACCACCTTCGACTGGCCCAAGGTCCCCGAGCTTTTCGTTACCCAGACTCCGATCTTCAACGCCGGAGCGTACGGCGTGGACGATCCCTTCATCGTCCTGCACTCCGCCGCCCTGGAAATGCTCGACGACGAGGAGATGCGAGCCCTCATCGCGCACGAGATGGGACACGTAATGAGCGGCCATGCGCTCTATCGCACCATCGCCGAGATCCTGTTGCTGGTGAGTTTCTCGGCACTGCCCATTCTCGCGGGAATCGCGCTGCTCCCGATCCGCCTCGCCCTGCTCGAATGGATGCGGAAGTCGGAGCTCTCGAGCGATCGTGCCGGCCTGTTGGGGAGCCAGGATCCCCTCGCGTCCCAGCGGCTCTTCATGAAAATGTCGGGCGGGGTGCGGCCGCCGAACGTGGTGGGTCAGCTCAACCTCGACGCTTTCATGGCCCAGGCGCAGGAATACTCCCAGAGCAACGAGGGTCTCGATGTGATCTACAAGATCCTAAATACCCTGGCACTCACCCATCCGATGCACACGGTGCGCGCCGGCGAACTGCAGCAGTGGATGGCAACCGGGGAGTACGACCGGATTCTTCGGGGCGAGTACACCAGGCGAGGGCCGGAGACTGCTTCGCGGCCGCTCCGGGATGATTTCGCCGAGGCGGGAAGTCACTATGCCCGTGAAACCCGGGAGACGCTGGATCAGGTTGTCGACGCCGCCAAGAAGGCTGCGAGCCGGGTGGGAGAGGCCTTCCGGAAAGCGCAGGAGAAATGAGAGTACTGGTCGTCGGAGGTGGAGGACGGGAACACGCGCTGTGCTGGGCGCTTCGTCACGACCTTCCCTCCGCCGACATCTATTGCGCGCCGGGCAATCCCGGCACCGCGGAAATCGCCACCAATCTCGAAATCTCCGCCACCGACATCGATCGCCTCGCCGACGCGGCGGATGCCTACGGCGTCGATCTCACCGTCATAGGACCTGAGCAGCCCCTCGCGCTGGGACTTGCCGACCGGCTGCGGGCCGAGGGTCGGTCGGTGTTCGGACCCGGAGCTGCAGGGGCGGCGATCGAGGCATCGAAGGCCTTCGCGAAGGAAGTGATGAAGAAGGCGGGCGTCCCCACCGCGGCGAGCCGGTCGTTCGATCGCCTCGACGAGGCGCTTCAGTACGTGGACAGTCACGCCGAACCGCTGGTGGTGAAGGCCTCGGGTCTCGCCGGTGGCAAGGGTGCCGTGGTCTGCGCGACCCGCGCCGATGCGCGCAGCGCGGTTCGCACCATGCTGGGAGAAGGTCGATTTGGCTTGGCCGGCCGGGTCGTCGTCATCGAAGAATTCATGGAAGGCGAGGAACTGTCGCTGCTCGCGATCACCGATGGACACCAAGTCGAGCTGCTTCCAGCGGCGCAGGATCACAAGCGGTTGGGCGAGGGAGACCACGGACCCAACACCGGCGGCATGGGTGCCTACAGCCCGGTTTCCATCGGCACTCCCGCTCTCCTCGAGCGGGCGCAGCATGAAGTTCTGCTTCCGACACTTCAGCAGCTTGCCCGTGAAGGGGCTCCTTTCTCCGGAGTGCTCTACGCCGGCCTGATGATCGGCCCCGACGGCAGCCCTCGCGTCGTCGAGTTCAATTGCCGGTTCGGAGACCCCGAGGCGCAAGTCATTCTCCCTCTGCTCGCCGGCGGTCTCGCGGAGTGCATGGCCAGTGTGGCACGGGGGCAGGCGCCGACTGCGTTGTCTCTCGAGCCTGGACTCTTTGCCGTCACGACGGTCCTCGCCGCTCGCGGCTACCCGGAGGTTCCAATGAAGGGAACGGAAATCACGATTCCCGAATCGCTTCCTTCGGAAGTCACCGTTTTTCACGCCGGCACCGCGCGTGATGCAGACGGCACCTTGCGGGTGGCGGGAGGTCGAGTGCTGAATGTGAGCGCTGTCGCCTCGAGCTTCGAAGAGGCCCAGGCGAAGAGCAGAGAAGCAGCCGAAGCAATTCAGTTCGATGGGAAAATCTTCCGCAGAGACATCGGCTGGAGGGAGGCAGCGCGACTGACTTCCCGCGTGTGACGCAGATCCTGCCTTAGTCGTCCTTCATCCGTTGTTAGTTCGCACTCACCTGCAATTGTAGGCGGAATTCCTACACGCGGACGCCCTCCCCGAGTGTGACGCAGATCCTGCCTCAGTCGTACCTTCCTGTGTCATTATTTCGGCGTTCGCCTGCTCTGGCAGGCGGGAATTCTTACGGAGGATGTATGTCTTCATCGCGCAGTCGCAGGATCTCGGCCCTCCTCTCACTGTCCCTCGTGGGGCTGGCGGGCATGGCATGTGGTAGTTCGACAAGTTACGGTGGCGGTGGTGGTGGTGGAAGCAACTTCCCGACTCCAACCGGCGCACAGGTGATCATGGTGCACGGTGCTGAGAACAAGACCAACACGGCGTTCAGCCCGGACCCCTTCACGGTTTCGTTGAACGGCGCGGCCTCGGTCAGCGTCGAGTTCGGCAACGATGACAATGTGACCCATCATGTCGTCGAGAGCGTGGCGAATCCGACCTTTGACAGCGGCAACCTGCTCAAGGGGACGACGTTTACCCACAACTTCACAACGGCCGGCACGTACAACTACCACTGCTCGATCCACCCGAACATGGTCGGCCAGATTCAGGTCAACCCGTAACACCCGGTACACTTGCAACTCCCGGCATGGGGCGCCCTGACAGGCGCCCTTTTGCTTTCGGGACAGGGCGCTTGATTGAAGCCTCTGCAGGACTCAGCTTCCACCTCTCAGAACTTTCCAGAGAGGTCTCCGTGGCGGAATCCACGCTTGCAGGGTGGGAAAGCTTCTATGTTATTCTGGGCTCGTCGGCCGCCGCGCTCACGGGTCTCCAGTTCGTGGTCATGGCCCTGGTAGCCGACTTGCCCCGCGTCCGCTCGAGCCACGACATCGCAACGTACGGCACCCCGTCAGTCGTGCATTTCTGCACGGCACTCCTCATCTCGGCGATCCTGAGCGCGCCGTGGCCGGACCTGGGGAGCGTCCATATCCCGCTGACGCTCACTGCAGCTGCCGGTGTCGTCTACATGATCGTCGTCATCCGACGAGCCCGTGCGCGAGGTGACTACAGTCCGGTCCTGGAAGACTGGATCTGGCACACGATGCTCCCCTTTGCCGCCTATGCGATCCTCTTTGGCGCCGCCCTGAAGCTGGCAAGTCACCCGACCGACGCGCTGTTTCTCATCGGCGGCGTGACGCTCCTGCTCGTGTTCATCGGGATTCACAACGCGTGGGATACGGTAGTGTGGCTCGCGGTCGAGGGACGGCAGCGAAACCAGAACGAGAGCAAGGACTAGGCAGGCGGCATGGCTTGCTGGATGGCCGCGAGCAGCAGGTCGCCGGCGAGCGGCTTATGCAGATAGCCGCTTACTCCCGAGGCTCGGTAGCGCGCTTCGACTTCGGGGGCATCGTCGGCGGTGTAGATGAGGGTGGGCACCAGCACCCCGCTTTCCACCAGGTGCTGGTGCACCTCCAGCCCTGTCATCTGCGGCATGTGCGCGTCGAGCAGCAGGCAGTCGGGGGGATCTCCTCCCACGGCCAGCGAGTCGATGAACTCGGGGCCGGAAGCGTAGACCGTCGCCTTCAGCCCCAGCGACTCGCAGAGCCGTCGCAGGCCCACCCGAACTGATGCCTCGTCCTCGACGATCGCGACTGCGATCGGATGACCGGATCTCGAAGTCTCGAGAGGCATCAGGGTGCCAACGAGTGGTGAGCGGGCGGACTGATTGAGGCCGGCGATGACTCCAGCGTGAGCGGTTGAGTCGGGGTGTCGCCGTCGCGCCTCAAGAGACCGGAGGAGAGCAGGCAGTACATGGTCGCGCCCCGATCGGCGTTATTCTCGGCCCAGAGCCTGCCCCCGTGCGCGGCGACAATCGTTCGGGAAATCGACAGACCCAACCCAAGCCCCTCGGGCTTGGTAGTGACAAACGGCTCGAAGAGACGTTCCAGCAGGGTCGACGGAATCCCGGTTCCAAAATCCCGAATCGAGATCAGGATGTTGTTCCGGGCATCGGCATTGGCGATCAGCGTCAATCGCCGATCCGCCGCCGCCGTGGTGTTCATCGCCTCGCAGGCATTGATGATCAGGTTCAGGAACACCTGCTGGAGCTGCACCCGGTCACCAAGCACCGGCGGAAGATCCCGGGCCACGAGGGCGGTCGCGGTGACCCGCCGGGTAATCAGTTCCGCGTGAGCCAGCTCGAGCACTTCAGACAGGAGCTCCCGGGTATCCATCGGCTGAAGGTGAGTCTCGCCCCGCTTGAGCAGGGCCCGCAGGCGTCGGATGACCTGGGCGGCGCGTTGGTCCTCGGAGGCGATGTCGCCCAGAATCGCGTCCAGTTCGTCCAGGTCGGCAGGCTGCCGCTTGAGGAGCCGTCTGGCAGCCTCCGCGTTACTGGAGATCGAGGTGAGCGGTTGATTCAGCTCGTGCGCCAGCGCGCCGGAGAGCTGACCCAATACCGCGACGCGCGCCAGGTGGGACAGCTCACGCCGTTGCTCCTCAATTTGCATCAGAGTCTGACGGCGGGCCGTCACATTGGCCCGCGTCACGACCACGCCGCCGTCCGGTCGCGCCAGCGCTTCAAGGCTCAAGGCGTAGCGCTCCCGGCGGCCATCCTGTTCGTCATCGTACTCCATCTCAAAGCGGCGACTTTCGTGGTGAAGCACACCCTGGATACCCGCCAACGTGCGTATCGCCGTCGTATCCCCCCGTTCGGCGGCGGAACGACAGGCCGCCACGTAATCGTCTCCCACGCCCACCCGCTGGAACCGCTCGACGATGGCGCTGTCGGCGAAGCGCCGCCAGGAATCGTTGACCTCCAGCACGATCCCGTGGGCGTCGAGGATGGCGACGTGGTCGTGAAGGGATGCCAGTAGCGCGTGATAGAGCTGCACGACCTTGTGGCGCCCGCTGTTCACCGCGGCGATGCAAAGCACCGGAAGCGTCGTCAGCAGCAGAAAGACCTGCAGCAGAAGAATGTTGGCGTCGGTCCCTGTTGCAGCGAAGGGCCCGGTACCCCGATCGGCAGCCCAGATTGCCCCGAAGGCAACGGCGGTCAGTGCGAGACTGGCTCCCGCCGGGCCGAACCGCAGCGCGGCCCAGATCAACACGGGCAGCGGGGAGTACAGTGGCAGAGCGACATGCCAGGCGTGACGGCCGCGCCACAGCAGTGCCACGGCGCAGGTCACGACGAGTGCCACGGTCAGCAGGACGGCTTCGAGGATCCGTCTCCGTTCGATGCGGCGGGACCACAGGCTCGGGGCGCCGGCAATGGTGAGCACCAGGGCCGGCAGAAGGGTCAGGCCGGTCAGCGCGTTCGACATGAACCAGCTGCGCCAGGGAACCCAGAACGTCGTGGCCCCTCCGTGCAGCATCACGTCCGCCGCCCCGAGCGTCGCCCCCACCGCCGGTCCGACCATCACCGCGCCGAGGATGAAGAGACCCAGCGCCCAAACGCTTTCCAGCCGGGGCGGGCCACCGAACGCCCAATGCAGCAGCAGGGCAGCGGTGAGGGCACGCGCGATATTGGCAACGTCGGCCAGCACGACCCATGTGAGGGTCCACTGCGGCCAGTGGGTGAAGAAGTGCGCGATGGCACCGAGGAGGATGTACCAGATCCAATCGCGCCGGGCCGTGAGGACGAGAGCACCGGTGAGGATGGCGTAGGGTGGGAACAGGACGGCAGCGCCGACTTCCGGGTACTGCAGCAAGCCGCTCGCGGCGTTCCCGAGCAGGATGGCCGGCGTGAACAACAGGAGACCGGGCGCAAGGGGGATGATCCCCGCGTCGGCCTCGGGATCATAGCCTGGCCGTAGTTCGCTCATGAAGGTGCCGCTTGATGCAGGGGAGCACGGAGCCGTCGGTGTCCCGAACAACTCCACAAGGAATATGACTGAACCCCACTCTATCTGCTACCAGCCTTCGTCATGAGGCGGTGTCGGCAGGTTCAGCCACGGCAGCCGGTCCGCCAGTTCAAGACGTAACGGGCCGTCGTGCGGACCATGGATGCCCTTCCTGACGACTATACATTAGAGAGAATGCCTGAACTGCCAGAAGTCGAAACTATCGTCCAGGATATTCGGCCGGACTTGGTTGGCCGGACCATCCGGCGAGCCTCTCTGTCCCACGTCGATGTGCTGCGGGGAGTCACTCGACCCAAGCTGCTCGCGGCCCTGAAGGGGGCCGCCATTCGCAGCGTGACCCGGCGAGCGAAGCACGCCGTCATCGCGCTCGGAGAGCGGCGCCTGGTGATCCAGCCCGGGATGACCGGATCGCTCACCGTTCGAAGAGATCCATTGAGCCCGGACGAGGCGAAATACGCCGTTCTCCGGGCTCCGCTCGATTCCGGTCGCGAACTGGTCTACCAGGATGTGAGGCGGCTGGGCACCCTGCTGCTCCTCAACGAGCGGCAATGGGCAGCATACGACGCCGCCATCGGACCCGAGCCGCTGGAGCCGGGTTTCACGGCCGAAGCATTTCAGGGCTCGCTCAAACGCACGCGGCAGGCCATCAAGAAGGCGCTGATGGACCAGAAGCTCATCGCCGGCGTGGGAAACATCTACGCGAACGAGGCGCTCTTCGCGGCGGGCATTGATCCGTCCCGTTCCGCGTCGTCGTTAAGTAAGGATGAATACGGCCGGCTCTTCGTCGAGCTTCAGCGCATCCTGAGCGCCGCGATCGAGGCCGAGGGCACAACGTTTCGGGACTATCGCACCGGCACTGGTGAACCCGGGAACTTTCAGCTCGAGCTGCTGGTCTACGGCCGGGAAGGTGAACCCTGCCGTCGTTGCGGGACGCGATTGGTGGGGACGCATACGATCGATGCGCGGATTACTGTCTTCTGTTATAGGTGCCAACACCGAACAGGGAGTGGGGAGTAGGTGGTAGGGAGTAGGGTCGGCGCCACGCGCACCAAGCCAGCCCTGTACCCTACTCCCTATTCCCTACTCCCTACTCCCCAAACCCCGTGACCCGCTCTCCGACTCTCTCCCTGCCAACTACCGACCTCGTTCGGCTCAAGGAACGGGTGCGTCGATTGGCGGAGGATCGACCCGGAGTCTACCGCATGCTCGATCTGCGCGGCCGGGTGATCTACGTGGGTAAAGCCAAACAAGTCCGCACTCGACTCCTCTCTTATTTTCGGGCCGACCACCCTGACGAGAAGGCCGCACGCATTCTCAACGCCGCCGCCGACATCGTCTGGGATTATGTGCCGAGCGAGTTCGCGGCCTATCTGGGCGAGCTGCGACAGATCGTTCGCCACCGGCCGATGTTCAACCAGCGGATGAACCGGACGCGAAAGACCTTGTTCATCCGAGTCCAGGGAGGTTCCGCGCCCAAGGTGTCGGCAGGAGGTCCGCTTGATGAGAGTACCCGGTGCTACGGCCCGTTCATCAGTGCGGAACGGGTGCGGGATGCCGTCCGAGGCATTAATGACCTTCTGGGTCTCCGGGACTGCGCGCCGAACATGCCCATGGTCTTCGCCGGGCAGACCGATCTGTTCGACGTGGAAAGGCGCGCCGCCTGCATGCGTCACGATTTCGGCTTCTGCACCGGTCCATGCGCCGGCTTCGTGAGCGAGAAGGAATATCTCCGTCGGGTGGACACGGCCGTCGCCTTCCTTGAGGGGCGTACCATCCAGCCGCTCGACCGGGTGATCACCGAGATGCAGCAGGCGGCCGATGCCGGCGAGTTCGAACGCGCGACACTGTGGCGGGAACGATTCGAGCGGCTGGAATGGCTGCTGGCGGCGATTGCGCGAGCCCGCACCGCGGTGGATGGGCTGAGCTTCGTCTATCGTGATCCGGGGCTCAAAGGAGACGATCGCGCCTATCTGATTCGCCAGGGGGTGGTACTGGCGTCGTATCCTTTCCCCGCGACACCGATTGAGCAGGAAGCCTTCCGCGCGGTAGTGAAGGATGCGTTGTCAGCTCCGGCGCCCTCCACCGGGCCCCTGCCCTCCAGCCATCTGGATGAGATCCTGCTCGTGATGTCGTGGTTCCGTCGCCATCCGCAGGCGTTCCGCCGTACCACGCCGCTCAATTCCTGGGTAGCCTAAATGCGTTGCCGTCTGCTGCTCGCGGCCCTTATCGGCATCCCCTTCATGCTCCGCGCGCAGGAAGAACCCGAGCGGGCAGCTCTCCAGCGCTTCCAGGATTCCCTTGCCTCCTGCGGTGACACGCTCGCTCTCCGCCGCCTCGACCGCTGGCTGGAGGCTGGCGCAGGCGGAATCGTTCGAGGGGGCGGGCTTCTCCTCAGGCGTAGCCTCGTCCGCATCAGGATGGGTCAGCTCGGCGATGGCTGGAATCTCGGCGCCGCCCAACGACTCGCACGCCAGGCGACAAAATCGCAGCCCGACTGGCCCGCGGCCTGGTACCTGAGCGGTCTCGCCTCCCAGGAGATGGGGCGTTGGCGCGCCGAGACAGGATCCAATCTCGGAACCCGAGTGGGATTCAGCGCCCTCGAGGGCGCGGCCCGGCAATACCTCCGGGCACTCGCGATTGATCCCGGGTACCTCCCCGCGCTGCGCGCCTTGAACGGGGTCGCCGCAGTCCTTGAGGACACGACCCTGATCCGCTCGACCGTACTCCCCGCGCTCCGCCGCGCCGGAGCGACAGACAGCGGAAACGACGGCGTCATCCTGCTTGCGCGAGGTCGGTACGAGCGGCTGATGGGAGACGCCGATTCTTCTCTCGCCGCACTGCAGGTGTACGCCGAGCACGAGAGAAGAAGCGGCGCCGCATTACACGAGCTGGCATGGAGTGCGGCCTTGGCCGGAGACAGCAACGCCGTGCAGGTCTACTACGAGGGCGCTTCCTCCAACGACTCGGCCGCGGTTGCGGCCTACCGGTCGGACCTTGAGCTGCTGGCCGACGACGGTACGCTCGCAGCCCTCGACTCGACGAACGGAGAAGCGCGCACCGAATTCCTCCGTCGCTTCTGGACGCTGCGCGACCGCCGGGACCTCCGCACCGACGGCCAGCGTCTGCTGGAGCACTTCCGCCGTCGCACCTACGCCGAGCGCCATTTCGCATTGCTCACCAATCGGCGATTCAGCTCCATCGACGACATCTACCGGTCAGCGCATGTGCCTTTCGACGACCGCGGCATGGTCTACCTGCGCCAGGGAGAGCCCGACGAAGTCATCCATCCCGTTCTTGCCGGGATGATGCCCAACGAGACCTGGGTCTATCGCCGCGGCGAAGGAGACCTGCTGCTCCACTTCAGGGGTGGCGGCGCCTACACGGTCGGCGGGGATATTCAGGACTACCGCCTGGTGAGGAGCATCTTCGAATTGGGCGCTGGGTCCGATGCGCAAATCGAACTGCTGTTGGCCTCTCGGGCCGACCTCCTGGATGTCTACGCCAAGTTCCTCAACTGGGGTCAGTACGCCCGAGCTCGCGCCGCGGATCGGGAGCAGGAAATCGTGGAGGGCAGCATCGAGGTGGCGACAGTTACCGATGCCAACGTTCGGCATTATCGGAGAAGCATCGCGCCAGAAGCCGACGCCGTAGCGATTGGTGAACTCGACGGGTCCCCGTTAGTACACCTCGTGCTGGCCGTTCCGTTGGAAGACGAGCAGGTAGATGCGATCCAGGTTCGGTTGCCCGTCAGGATACGGGTGGGCTTCTACGATGCCTCGGGCGTTCCCGGTCCGGCGCTCGATCGCGACACGGTGCTCAAGGTGCGGAGGACGGAGGACGGCCTGGAGGCGCAGGGCCGCCTGGAGTTCGCACTCCCGCCCGGAGCGTGGCTGTATCGAGTCGGTGTCGAGACCAACGAATCGACCGGGAAGATTCTGCCGGAGGATTCCGTTCGAGTCGAGCCGATCACCGGATCCCCGCTCTCGTTGAGCGGCATCGCCCTGGGGACCCGGTCCCAGGGAGTGGAGTGGGTTTCGGCGCCGGGAGATACCGCGGTCTTCAACCCCAGTGCGACATTCGATCCCGCGGATCAAGTCGAGCTGTATTTCGAGGCGTACGGCCTGGCGACCACGCAGCCGGTTCGGACCGAAGTCCGGATCGCTCAAGGCAAGCGCGATGCCCTGCGATTGAGCTACGAGCAACCGGTCTCCGGCACCCCACTCCGGGTTCGTCGATCTCTCGACATCACGAACGTGAAGCCGGGCCGGTATCAGCTCCAGGTGCGAGTGACGACACAGGACGGAGAGGAAGCGACGACTACGAGAGAAATCGAAGTGAAGCGGCGCACGGCGCTAGACTCGAAGTAGGTTTCAGGGCCCGCCGTCGAGTCGAACTGGCGCCCACCAGTCAGGACGCCGCTCGAGCATGGTGGGTTGAACAGCACCGGCCGCCTGAGGCCATATGTACCAACCCTGCGGTGAGTCGTCGAAGACTCGGAATGCCATTCGAGGCAAGTCTCCCGCCTTCGCTTCGCGGAAATAAGCCTGATCCCACTTGAGTTCGAGCGACCACCCGGCCGCACGATTCTCCGTCCGAACTTCCCACCCGCCACTCTCCCGATCGGTTCCGAGTCGCCAATCGGGATCATCCCTCGGCGGCTGCCATTTTCCATTCTGCCCTCGGAAGACGACACTGCTATCGATCATGCGGCGGAAATACCACTGGAAGTCGTCATGGTCCGGCGCTGGCGAGGCATCGCCCTGGGTGTCCAGGCTGATGACGAGATCATCCCCCCAGTAATAGGTCGAGTCCTCGATTTCCGCAGCGAGGTACACGCTTCCCTCCCACCGAGCGAGCCAGAGACGCACAACGCCTCCCGGACGCTGGATCAGGCAGGATGGGGTTCCCCATTCTCCTTCTGTCGCACGACCGTCGAAGACCGGAGCGGTTGGCGCGGTGGTCACCCGGAGCGTATCAGCGAAGAGACCCAGAACCAGCAGCGCGGGGATCATCCGATTTCAGTCTTCGTCAAGGCCGAGTAAAGGCACGAGGCGCGCGCGCGGCGGGAGGCCGGCCTCGAGCTCCATGATGCCGACAGTCGGAGGGAGGTTGAACCGCCGCCGGCCGGCGCCTCCCGGATTCATCACGGTGACGACCACATCGAGTGTTACCAGGAGCGGCTTGTGGGTGTGGCCGAAGACGATCACTTCGGCGTTGGGGTACGCCTCGTACAGCAATTCCGGTGTGGGAGAGCCGAACTGATCTCCGTGGGTCACCACGAAGTCGAGGCCTTCTATCCTGGTCTGGACCACGTCCGGCAATCGGCCCCGAAGGTCGAACCCGTCCGTGTTGCCGTAGACCGCGGTGACGGGCGCAATTGCCTCGAGCTCATCAAGGAGTGCTGCCGAACCGATGTCCCCGGCGTGAAGAATGTGATCAACCTCGCGGAAGACCTCAAAGACCTCGGGACGGAGAAGCCCGTGGGTGTCGGAGATGATGCCCAATCGCATTGATAATCAAAAAAATTGAAAATTGAAAATTGGTAATTGAAAATTGAGAGTTGATTGAGAGGCCTGAAAATGGAAACCAATTACCAATTACCAATTTTCAATTCATTCTCCCCCCCACCTCTTCCCAACATCCACCTCTACCCCCAACTGGTCCAGGACCCGCTGCACCACAAAATCCACCAGCTCGCCGATCTGGGTCGGCCGGTGATAGAAGCCGGGTGCCGCGGGAATTACGACGGCGCCGGCTTCCGTGACCGAGACGAGATTGCGGAGATGAACCAGGGAGAGGGGAGTCTCCCGCGGGACCAGGATCAGCTTGCGCCGTTCCTTGAGCACCACGTCCGCGGCGCGCTCGACCAGTGAACGGCTGGTGCCGCCCGCGATAGCCGCCACGGTGCCCATCGAACAGGGACAGATGACCATCCCGGCGGTCTTGACCGAGCCCGATGCCGGCTTGGCGCCGCGATCGTCGTCGGGGTAGACCGTGACACTGGACCAGTCTCCGCCGGTGGCGGCGCGGAGTCCCGCCTCGTCGCTGATATCGCACTCCGCCTTGAGCAGCCTCCACCCATGGCTGGTCGCAATCAACCAGACCGGCAGACGATGGCGGGCCAGGAGCTCCAGGAGTCGGACAGCATAGGGCGCCCCCGAGGCACCGGTGATCGCGAGTACGATCGGCAGCACAGCTCAGCGTCCGCGGCGATTTGGCGTAGGGTTCCTCACCGGGTGGCTTGGCGGGGGTGGCGGGGGTAGCTGGTCGCCGGGGAGCGACTCCTTACCTCCTCGCTTGCCCTTCTGTGTCGGATTGGGAGTCGTCCGCCTCCAGAATTTGGACTCCTGTTCTGTGTTCTTTCTCCGGCCGCTCATGGCTCTCCTCTCACAATGTTCATACCAGTCGATCCACCAGCGCGAAGGCAAAAACCGTGAGACTCATGATCCCGTTCATGGTAAAGAAAGCGGCATCGAGCCGGGACAGATCGCCGGGTCGCACCAGGCGGTGTTCGTAAGCCAGGATCAGTGCCGCGACGCCTATGCCGACGTAGAACCATGTGCCGAATCCAGCGCCCAGCCCGAACAGGGCCAAGGCGGGAATGGTGATCCCGTGCAAGAGCTTCGCGAAGAGAATGCTCCGCTTCTCGCCGAGTCGCACGACTGCGCTGCGGAGTCCCTCACCTTTGTCGAACGCTTGATCAGGCAACGCGTAGAAGATGTCGAACCCAGCGACCCAGGTGGCGACCGCGAGACTGATCGCGACCAAGGTCCACCAGGGGCTGCTCCAGGCCCCGGTGATCGCCAGATATCCCCCTACTGGCGCGATTGCCAGACTCACTCCCAGCCACAGATGTGGCCACCAGGTGAATCTCTTGCTTAGGCTGTACAGCATGATCCAGCCGAGTGCGAGCGGGCTCAGGTAGAGGCAGAGACGGTTGAGGCCGGCTGCCGAAGCGACGAAGAGCGCGGCGGCGATGACGACGGAGACCCAGGCCTGAGCAACACTCAGCTTCCCGCGCGGAAGCTCCCGATTTTGAGTCCGCGGATTTCGCGCGTCGAACTCCCGGTCCACGATCCGATTGAAGGCCATCGCCACCCAGCGCGCCGCCGAGAACGCAATGACGACGAGGCCTACCTGCCGCCAGGTGACGCCACGCTGAAACGATGCTTCGAGCACCCCGAGCAGGGCGAAGGGAAGCGCGAAGAGGGTGTGGGGCAGTTTGACCAGGTTGGCATAACGAACCAGCAGTGACTCGCCGCCGAAGGTCTGTCCTTCCCGAGCACCTGACAGTCGATGGTCGATGGTCACTGGTCGAACGTCCCCCTGATCCGGCAACAGGAGCGCAGCTCACTATCGGCGAGGAAAGACCATCGACCATCGACCATCGACCATCGACCGATCATTTCCGGGTTCCTACATGAATCGCGGCGACGCCGCCCAGGACAAGGCGGTAGCTCACGTCGCGGAATCCCTGGTTCGCAATTCGGGCTGAAAGCTCATCCGGTCCTGGGAACGCGAGCACCGAATCAGGCAGATAGGTGTACGCGTCGCGATGTCGTGAGATGAGCCGGCCGATCAGCGGAAGCACGCGTCTGAAATAGAAGAAGTACAAGGAACGCAGCGGTTCTCGCGGCGGGGTCGTGAATTCCAGGATCACGAACCTTGCACCCTTCTTGAGCACCCGCGCCGCCTCCGCCAGGCCTTGGTCCAGATCTGCCAGGTTGCGCACACCGAATCCGACGGTCGCTCCGTCGAACACCCCGCTATTGAAAGGAAGATCCAGGGCATCGGCGTTGAGAGGCAGAACTCGGTCGGATTTCTCGCGGCCGAGCTGGAGCATGGGGAGGACGAAGTCCGCCCCGATCACTCGGCCGTCAAATCCCCGTTGACCGGCTAGGGCCGCCGCCAGGTCCAGAGTCCCCGCGCACAAGTCGAGGAACAAGCCCTTGGGTGCCCGCCGCCAGTCCAGCCTCGCCACGGCTTGTCGCCGCCAGCTGGTATCCACATTGAGACTGAGCAGGTGATTGAGAAAGTCGTAGCGGGGAGCAATGGCAGTGAACATCGCGCGGACGTAGGACCGCTTCTCTGCGCCGGGCGGGAGGGGTAACTTACTATCTGTGGCTAACATAGGCGCGCAATGTAGTCCCCGGCGAACCGGCTCCGCAAGCCGACGGCTGGCCTATGGCTGAGTCGCGGGAACTCGCCACTCTCACCGATCAGGAAGTCGTTGCCCTCGCCCGGGACGGCCGTGAGGCCGCCTACCGCGAATTGATCCGCAGATACGAGCGTCCGGTGTTCTCGCTGGTCCTTCGGATGGTGCGTGATCGGCAACTCGCGGAAGACCTCTCGCAAGAAACCTTCATCAAAGCTCTCAACGCGATAGGATCGTACCGGCCGGAGTACAAATTCTCCAGCTGGATCTTCAAGATCGCGAACAATGCCGCAATCGATCATCTGAGACGTCGCGAGCTGGACACCCTGTCGCTGGACGGGGCACCCCACGCTGCGACACCCGAAGAAATCGAAGCCACAGCTCTCCAGGTGGGAGACAAGGGCGAAACGCCTCTCGAAGAACTCGAGGCCCGTGAGCTGGGCAGCGCCATCGAGCGTGCCATCGCGCAACTCCGACCGGAGTATCGCGCCTGCATTTTGTTGCGTCATGTCGAGGGGCTCGCGTATGAAGAAATCGCCCAATCGCTCGATCTGCCACTCGGCACTGTGAAGACCTACATCCATCGTGCTCGACACGAACTAAGGGACCTTCTCGCACATCTGAAACAGTGAAACCCATGTCCACACGCTGCCGTAAAGCCACGCGTCTATGACGGATCACACTTTGCACTTGCGCCCCGACGAGCTGGACCTGCTTCTGGAAGGCAGGCTCCCTGATAATCGGACGTCCCATATCGAAACATGCGAGGAATGCCGCTCTGCTTTAGATGAATTGCGGGACGTAGTGGCGCAGTTGAATGCCCTCCCGGCGCTGGAGCCGCCTGCGGGATTTTCCGAATTCGTGATGGCCTCGGTGCGGGTGGCACCGCTTCCGGTAGGAGAGCACCTCACCGCCGATGATCTCGACGCGTGGCTTGCCGGGGCGTTGCATCAGGAGGGACGGAATCATCTTTGGGCCTGCACTGAATGCCGGCAACTGGCGGACGCTGAGCGCGCCCTGGTTTATCGGTTGGAACAGCTCCCGCTTTTCCAACCTGGAGCGCGTTTCGAAGAGCGTGTGATGGCCAAGGTGGCGATCCCGCAGAGTTGGCGCTCGCGGGTCTTCGCCAGCCGGCGTTCGGTCGCCTTGGCGGCGGGACTGGGCAGTCTGGTCGTGGGATCGATGGGTGCAAGCGTGGCATGGAGTCTTACCCACCAGGATACTCTGGCTGCGCTGGGTACCTGGGCCACTACGCTTGCGACCCAATGGACCCTGGCAGCAGCACAGGGCGTTGGTTCCCGCATCCTCGCGCAGCCCTGGGTTCTGGAGCTTCGCTCCGCGGCGAGTCCGGGCCGGATAGCAGCGCTCACCGCGGTAGCGACCGCTCTCTATACTGGCGGTCTCTTCGCGATGCGCCGGCTCCTGGCCTTGCCCGCTCCGCGAGTGGCTCGTGCCCTTCCATAAGAGAGCGTTGATTCTTGGTCTCGGGTGGGCGCTGGTCCTGGCCCGCCCGGTTCATGCTGCGTGCGACCCTGACGACAGATTCACCGACACGTTCTCCGCATCGATCACATTCTTCCGCCAGTTGTTCCACGACGAACCTCCTCGGGTGGTTCGGGATCACATCGTCTCGATTTCTTCGCAGGCCAGCTCCCTCACCTTCGAATACGAGGATGGAGGAACCCTGCGCATCTCCCTGCACGATGGACAGCTGCAGATCGATGATCGGGTGGTAGGCCGGTTCCCTCAGGGTGGTGCGCTGGAGACGAGTTGGCGGCAGTTCGTCCTCGAGGCAGCGCGGATCGGGACGGGACAGGTTCTCACCCTCGCCAGAGACTGGCAGCCGGATGGACTGAGTCGTGATGAGCAGGGCCTCCTCTCACTGGTGCAGGAGCGGCTCGCCGCGCTGAGCGCGCCGGAAGCCGGAGTCGGGCTGCCACAGGCCGTGCTGCCGGCCGACGCCGGCGGTCTGATCATCGATATCTCGGACCTGAGCGATCCTGATCATCTCGAGCCGCTCTTCCGCCGGGCGGCGCGACTCGAGGGCACTGCGTTGCGAGTGACCGTTCCGGGAGGTCAGGCCCGCGCCGGGCACTACAGCATCGGCTCCGGCGAAACTGTGAAGGGGCCGTTGCTCGTGATCCGGGGCGACGCGGATGTATTCGGAACTCTCGAGGGAAATCTCGCCACCGTAGACGGCAACGTGACGGTATATCCCGGGGCGGTCGTAACCGGAGATGTTCTCGCCGTGGCCGGCGACGTGCGCGATCGTGGCGGTGAGATTCGTGGAGAGATCCGAACCCTCCGAGCCCAACCAACTCCCCCTCAGCCGAAGCCTCCCACCGAAGCCGCCCCGAGCCGTCTCGCGCTCACCGCCCGCAATGCCGCGGGGCTCGCCGGTGTGTTCATCACTCTGCTGCTGATCGGGACCGGCATGGTGATGTTCGCGAGACCGCCGCTGGAAGTGGTCTCGGATACCGTGGCGCACTCCTTCGGGCGGGCATTCCTGGTGGGGCTACTCGGCCAGATCCTGTTGCTCCCGACCTTCGGCATGCTGGTGGTCGGGCTGATATTGAGCGTCGCCGGGATCCTCCTGCTCCCCTTCGCGGTCATCGTGTACGGCCTGCTGGTCGTGGTCGCGGTCCTGGGCGGCTTCCTCGCCGTGGCTCACGCCATGGGAGAGCGCTATACCAGGCGCCAGTTGGCGCTCGGCGCTTCCATCGCAAGCGCGAACAGCTATCGCTACGTGACGGTCGGGCTGGTCGGCATCCTGACGCTTTGGATCGTCTGGGTCTTATTCGGGTGGGTGCCGGTTGCCGGGACCTTGCTGCTCGCCGCGGCCGCGCTGGTGACCTGGTTGCTGGCCACGGTGGGATTCGGTGCGGCGTTGCTGAGCCGCGCTGGGTATCGCGAAGAGTTTGCCGGACGCCTGCTACCGGCCGAAGCGCTCACCGACGAATTCCTGTGGGCGACACCGCAGTTTGGAGTCCCGGCCCAGAGCAGGGCTGGTACTCGCACTCCACCACCTCCTCACCGCTAGACCATGCGCCGAGCTTCCGGGGCATCCGCCCTGCTACTTCTTTGGCTGATCGCACCGAGCACGCCGCTCTCCGCGCAGGATTATCGCACCGTGACCCTGTCCAAGCAGTACCGGGGACAGGACAGCCTGCAGGCCGAGATCGAATTTGCTGCCGGGGTATTGAAGGTCCGGCCGGGAGCGCCGGGATCGCTTTATCGCATGGAGCTTTCCTATGATCCCCAGCGTTTTGCGCCGCTCAGCAAGGTGGACAGCAGCGGGACCGACCTGCGCCTCGGCATCAAGAGCAGCGGACAGGCGGGGATCAGTGTGGGACTCAAGAACGATCGCCCTCAGGATGGGCTGATCGAGCTCAACCCACGGACGATTCTTTCCCTCGACGTTTCCCTTGGCGCCGCCCAGGCTGATTTGGATCTTGGTGGACTGCGGGTCTCTCAGGCCGAGATTCGGACCGGTGCGAGCGAGACCACACTGCGGTTCAGCTCACCCAACCGGGTGCAGTGCGAGCAGCTGAGCATCAGCGTTGGAGCCGCGGAATTCTCGGCCTACCAGCTGGGTAACAGCGATTGCAAGACGATCAGCGTGGATGGAGGTGTGGGTGGCGTGCTGGTTGACCTGACCGGCGCCTGGAAGCGGGACGCGACGATAGCGCTGGCCGTGGCTCTGGGCGACATCTCATTGGTGCTGCCTAAGGAGGTCGGCGTTGAGCTGACGCTCGATCGCTTCCTCTCGAACTTCAATCCGGAAGGATTCGTCCATGAGGGGCGGGTCTACCGCTCGCTGAACTATTCCACCGCCGGGCGCAGACTGTCGCTGTCTCTCACCAGCACGGTCGGGGTGGTGAAGGTGGAGTGGAAGTAACCAACCCACCGACTTTCCTGCTGAAGTCGTCTTGAGCTTGACGCTCTGAACATCGCTCAGCGGGATGACGATACTGTTCAAAGTGTCTTTCCTGCATCACTTCCGAACCACATCAAGAATACGCTTGCGTTGCCCCGACGTGACCATATCCCGGGCAATCACATCTCTGGAGATTCGCGCCACGAAGGAGTATCCGCGCGGTTCCGCAATCAGCCACCGTTGCCATTCCAGCTCGTCCAGAGCTTCGTGGAGCGCCTGGCCATCGACTCCGCTGCCCAGGCTCAGATCCGTGAGGTTCACGCGGTCCCCCAGCACAGCCGCCGGCCCAAGTATGCGCTGAGCCGTCGTCGTCAGCTTCCGAAATCCAATTCGTATGGCCGCCACGACTGCATCAGGAAGATCCCCGGGGAGCGTATCACTGAGCGTCCGGAGCGGGCTGGGCCAGGCGCCATCGCTCTGACGCAGATCCAGTCCCAATGCCACCGCGTGTAGCAGCTCAACGACCAGCAGCGGCAGGCCGGCGGAGTCCATTGCCACCCGCCGGGCAACCCGATCCAGCTCCGTCTCGGTGAACCGGGGAAGCGCCCAGCGAGCCAGGTCGTGAATGGCCCCGACCTTCAACGGTTCCACCTGCACGACCGTCCCGGGAACATCTCTCGGGATCCGGACGCGAATGTCATCCACCTCCGGCCGTGCCTCCTGCAGGGTAGTGGTGAACGCCACGAAAAGGGGCGCGGCGCGACCATCACGGAGAACTGCTCCCAGGGAGAGAATCGATTCCCGGTCGGAGTTCTGAACGTCATCAACCGCGAGCAACACTGGCTGCTCCTGGCTGATGGCAGCAAAGATCTCAATGAAGGCTCGACCAATGGTGAAACCAGCGGTCTCGGATGGCGAGAAACGATCGGCCCATTCGGGAATCCGCGCGGCCAGGACGCCAAGACTCTGCGGCGTGGCCGCGGAGAGGCCAGGCATGTCCAGCATGCCCCCTCGAGCGAGGCCAATCAGAGTCGCGAAGGGCTCGCTCGAGTCTGCTTGCACCGCGCGGACAGCGGCGACCGAGGCTCGGTCAAGCCGGGCGCGCTCCAGCAGCTCTTCGAGTAGACGGGTCTTGCCGGTACCGGAGTCACCCTCGATGATGGCGACGGTCCCGCGCTTCTGGTCCCGGCACGTCGTCCACGCCTCGAGCAGGCGGCCAAGACCCTCACCCCGCGCCACGAGCGGCGCGCGCCGCGAATAGGCACTCGCCGATTCGAGGGCATCCGGGGCCAGATTCCATCCCCGCCCTCGGCGGATCCGCTCCGCCAGAGCAACGGTCTCCGGATCGGGTGCGACTCCGTTCGACTGGGACAGCCCAGCGCTCACCCGCTCGAATTCCGCCAGAGCGCCGGCCCGATCTCCACTGATCGCCAGTCCCTTCATGAGGGCCCGGGCGGCACCTTCGGCGAGCGGATCGAGTCCCACTGCCCGGCGGGCCAACTCGATCCCTTTTTGCATGCTGCCATTTCCCAGGCTTTCCCCGGCTGCACGACTCAGGGCCTGCGTCCCGAGCCGGCGCCACGCCTCGCGTTCGTGGCGGAGCCAATCTTCAAAGTCGGACGCTCCCGGAACTCCGAATCCCTCGAGAAACTCGCCTCCTACCAGATCGGCGGCCTCACTCCACTTACCAGCGGCGACCAGCTTCTCGAACCATTCGGTGTCCAGCTCCAACGAATCCGCCGCGACGTGCACTTGACGGGCATCACTCTGTACCGCGTCATCACCCACGGCGCGTCGCAGCACTCTGAGCGCCTCGTTGAGCGAGTGGCGCGCCTGCGTTTCCTGTTTCTCCGGCCACAACAATCCCACGAGGTGATCGCGGGTGCGGCCCCGGGGTGAGCGCGCCAGATAGACCAGGAGTGCCAGGTTCTTCCGCCATAGAAGTTCCTGTGGAGCGGGGCCGCCGTCGGCGGTGACTTCGACCGGGCCCAGGAGGCGACAGCGGATCACCGGGAACATCCTTCGGCAGCCCTATCGGCGCGCTGCCTGAGGTCGGAGAAGGAGGGTTCAGCGTCGCTCCAAAGCTCGCGCACCCGTCGCGCCAGATCGCAGGCGCTGCCGGTACGCCCCGCCGCGCGATCGGCTTCCGCTTGGAGCAGCCGGCCATAAACCGCCAGCATACCGTCTATGTCTCCCGCCTCGAGATCGCGCTGGGGCCAGCCTTCGATTCCCGAGTCGGAGTTGTGGAACCAGAGGCGTGTGGCATCCGCGCCGGCACTGTCCCCGAGCGACAACTGCCAGTTGATCCGCTGCAGGTACAGTACCGAGCGCGCGAAGGGATCCTGCACCACTCCTGCCGTGTCGTAGGAGATCAGAGCATCCGACAGGCGCAGCGCATCTTCCGCGCGCCCCCGAGCGGCCAGTTGCATGGCAGTAACCAATGCGCGAAGCCGTGCGGCACCCGGTGCCGTCATCCGGGACGCGAACGTGATAGCCGCCACCGTGTCCCCGCGGTTCTCAGCGTCCACGGCCAGGGCCCAGAGCGCGCGGATCCCCGTGGCACTCGTATCACCAGCAACGGTCCGCAGCCAGAGCAGGCCGCTATCGCGCTGCGCTATCGAAACCCCCGGCAGA